>Ga0307513_10001263_pt1 | contig 36642 bp, 35 predicted proteins | sample 15_EM_MG_FD_202174 | JGI IMG/M metagenome (GOLD analysis project Ga0307513, IMG submission 202174) | Populus trichocarpa ectomycorrhiza microbial communities from riparian zone in the Pacific Northwest, United States - 15_EM | ecosystem: Host-associated > Plants > Roots > Unclassified | place... | reverse complement strand
CTGCCAATGACAAAGTCCATGGACATCTGGTTCAGGACGAACTTGGACAGAGTGACAGCCCAACTAGCTCTCTACACCCCGATCAAGCGGGTCACTTTCCGGTCAAAGCCCTGGTGGACAGAGCTCCTCTCCCATCTCAGGAAAGCTTACAGTTCCGCCCTCCGCTCCTCCAAGGCGGACAGATTCGACGCAGCCCTTCTTGCCTCGGCTAGGGCTGCCAGGTCCGCCTACCTCAAAGCAATCAAAAAGGCCAAGAGGGACCACTAGTCCGCCTTCCTGGCCACGGCAAGCCCGCAGACTGTCTGGACGGCGAAGAAATTCGCCATAGGACGACCGCCCCCCCGCTTTCCTGAGCTCCCAGCAGCCGCTACACCACTTGAACTTAACAAGGCCCTCCTTAACCATTTCTTCCCTGGCGAACCGGCCAGGACTGTCGACTCCATTCTGCTTCCCTTCAGAGACTGCCCGCCCCTGACAGCTGAGCAGGTGGGCAGGGCTTTAGCCCGCACCTCTCCATCTTCGGCCCCAGGCCCCGACAAGACCCCCAATTTAGTGTGGAAAAGGATAAATAGGGTGGCTCCCCACCTTATCCACGACCTGCTTGCCCCGCTGGTAACTCATGGGTTTCACCCCCCCGCCCTCAAAAAGGCAGACGGCATTGTCCTAGACAAACCTGGGAAGCCTTCGTACGACTCACCCTCCTCCTTTCGCGTAATAGTACTGCTACAAACATTCTCCAAGATCTTGGAAAGAATTATGAACTCGAGACTTTCTGCAGTGGCCCGCGTGGCAAGCCTGATCAACCCTCACCAGTGCGGATCGCTGGCCGGTTTATCGGCGTCGGACGCAGTTACTACCCTGACTCATAAGATCAGAACCCTGCAGATGGCTGGGAGAAAGGTCTCCATGCTCTTTCTCGACATCAAAGGGGGTTTCGACAATGTCAACCCGTCTATCCTCTGTAGCATGCTCAAATCGAAGGGCGTGAACCCCTACCTCGTATCATGGACCAGGTCCTTCCTCACAGGCAGGTTATGCCGGCTCCTCTACCAAGGGTCACCAAAGATCTTTGCCCCCGTCTCGGTGGGCACCCCCCAGGGGTCACCGGTCTCCCCCCTCCTCTTCGTCATTTACGTCTCCCGTCTTCACTCTGAGGTCCCCCAGGGCCTCACCCTCTCCTATGTTGACGACTTCGGTCTCACGGCTTCATCGGCGTCCTACCGCCGGAACATACAGCTACTACAGAAGCGCTACGCGGCGCTAAAGGCTAAAGGGGCCCGGCTGGGTGTCGGCTTCTCCATCCCCAAGACTGAAATTATCCACTGGCGGACCAAAAGAGACAGAGGTCCCCTTTCCCGCTCCCCGATCCATCTGGATGGGTCCGTTTTCCACCCCAAAAATGAGGTCCGCTGGCTCAGGTACTGGTTCACCCCCTCGCTCTCGACAACCCCGCACTTCACCAAAAGGTTGGCTAAAGCCCAGGCCGCGTTTGTGGCCGTCATGAGGCTCTCCCCCCCGGGGATGGGCCTGTCCCCTTTCCTGTGCCATCGTCTGGCTTCATCCCTTCTTTTCCCGATCCTCACCTACGGTGCGGACACGTTCGAACCCACGATCCATATGACGAGAAAGCTCGCAGCCTTTTGGCACAAGGTCCAGAGGAGGACCACCAACTGCTTTGCCTGCACCCCTGTTGACATCCTCGCTGTGGAGGCCTGCTTGCCCCCTGTCGACCTCCTCCTCGCGTACAAACGCCGCCTGGCCTGCCTGAGGGTTATGTGCTCTCCTCCAGAGATCAACCCCGCCGCCGCTAGGCTACCTTCCTCCCTCCACATGCCGTCGCCACACCATCACGGCCCTGACACCAGAATCCTCTGCCGCGGGAACCCAGGGTCCAGGCTGCCTCTCCCCTGGCGCCAGGCCAGACCCACCCTCAAGAATAGGACCCACCTCCCCTTAGACGCCCTCCCTCACTCCATGTTTTTCCTCCTCGGCCCCGATGGCCTCGCCCCCCTCCCCGTCACTTCCCAGCACCTGCTGAGCGAGTCTTACCCTGCGCCCCCGCCGGGCCGCGCCTACCCCCAACTTAAGCTCCTGTGCAGGAACCCTCTCATGGAAGAATGGGAAATGGTCGCGCCGGACCCCCCCCGATACGAATACCGCCACTCGATGAAACCCCACCCCTTCATGGGCCTTTCCAAGTTCGACGCGGGTCGCCTGCACCAGATGAGGTCTGGCAAGAGCTACCTTCGAGCACACCCCTCCTGGGACGACGATGGCCCCCCCACCTGCCCCAGCTGCGAAGAGGCCCCTGAGACCTTCGAGCACGCTATCCTCCACTGCTCAGCCAAGAGGCCCGCCAGGATCCGCCACCTTCAGGCGGTTACTGAGCTGGGCCCGGACGCCGCCGTCTGGTCCTCCGCTGCCCTGTTGGGCGCCCTCACCCGCTTCATCTGAGCTACGGCAACGGCTTTCCCTCCTGGCATGTTCTACCGCCCACCATCCTCAGCTAGCTCAGTTTCTTCCCGCTCGTCTAATGTAGTTTCTTTTAGGTACTTTATGTCTTCTCACGAAAGCTAGGTTTATATTTTTGTTTTTCATGCTGGCCGCTGGTTAAGGAAGGGTTTTTCTTGCTGTACTTGCTTTAATTTTGCGCCCGTATGTGGGCCTGGGACCGGTACGGACCCCAGCTGAAGAGATATGTTCCGGAAATTCCCTTTGTTAGTTCGTTTTGGGCTTTGGGTTTTGTTTTCGCCATAGCTAGTGCTCCATGCGATTTCTTGTACCTTAACAACGAATATATGATATAAAATATAAAATAAAAAAAGTAAAAAAATAAAAAAAGCCCCCTATTTCCTTGATTCTTTACGCTACCTGGTATTTCTTTCACGACTCTTGTACTTCAGAATATAACGTCTTCTATTCTGATATCCAAGTTCCACGCCAAGAACCCACGAACCCTGACCCTGATCTATCATTACACGATCAGCCTTGACCTGAGAGTGTCATCTCCGAACCCTCACGCTAAACGAGTGTTATCGTTTAGGACCTTCCTGTCGTTGTGTGCCTTGGACTAACGTCCAGTGCCAAGACCCCGTTACACTACTAGCCTGTCAGCTTACTTGTCTACTCGCTTATTACTTGCTTGCTAACTCATCTGCTTGCCTGCTTGCCTTCTTGGTTTGCTTGCTTGCTTATTTTCTTGCTTGCTTGCTTGCTTGTTTGATGGCTTGCTTGTTTGGCTGTTTGGCTGTTTGGTTGTATTTTCACTTGGTTGCTAGTTCACGTGATAGCTTGTTCTCTTGCTTGTTTGTTCCCTTGCTCGGTTCTTCACTTGCTAGATTGTTCATATCATTGCTTACTTATTAGCCTCTCTGTTTTTGTTTAATTTATTCATGAACCAACTGGTTTGTATATTGGTTGGTTGCTGGTATAGTAGCTTTACTCTTTAAAATGATTAAATGGTTTGGTTGTCAACCAGCTCACTTGTTTGGTTTTTTGATTTTTTGATTTTTTGATTTTGTGACTTGCTAGCTTCATTGCCAATTACTAGTCCACTTACTAAATAATCTTTTTGTTTAACATCTTGTTTTCTCCCTCTTCCCAAATCACTTCAAGTTCATTCTTTTAACTACTTTGTTTAATTAATTAAATCTTACACTCTTGAAATCTCTGCAGAACCTTCATCTATTGAATTTGCAATAACTCAGAAATTATAACTTCTGATAATCTCCCGCGTTTCCTCTCATGCCATTTCTATGACTCCTGAGATTCCCAGTTCCTATCCCTGTTTTGCTTAATTTTTACTTTTATCTCCAAGTTCTAGCCTGGAGCTAAAAGTGATTCAATAAAAGCTTAGTCCTCTAGCAATGTCTAGCCTTTGAGTTTGCCAGTTGTGTAAACTTGGCTGATAGAAAATAGGGTTTGCGCCCTTTTGATCCCATAGAACCTACTACTAAAGTGACTAATCAAATGTCTTGGTCATGGGCCCCTTTCACACTAAATATCGCTCTTCCAATAGGTTTCTTACTTAAGTTCCTCTTGCAAACCTGAATGGAAAACCTTTCACAAACCATCTAAGTTGTTATATATATCTCAAGATTATCTTCTATATATTTACAGAGTCTCCTGATACTTCTTTCTTACTGTACATCTAATCAAAGCTTGGAACATTGTTGGTAAGTGGTTGCTGGAACAATTATCTTAGTAAATTAGTGAAAATAATAACTTTCAAGAAATAGTAGAACTTTACAAGCTAGTAGAACCTTCAGTTGGTGATGAGTATACTTGAAATTAATTAGGGGATATTACACAGATGAAAAGACTTTAAATCAGAAGTTTGGGGAAAGGAGATCGAGTTTCTGGTGAGATATCAACAATTTAAAAGTGCAGCTTTCACCCATTTTTGGTGTTAAATGGGTGAATCACCAAGACTTTTGATTAGTCACTTTATCATACCTGTAAAAAGTTATTACTTGCATGACAACCAAAGCGTCGCAGTGCACGGGCACAGGCGTTGTTTGTTTTGGTTTCTCCACGTCCGCAGGGGCTTCCGGAAGATCTCCGCTGCCAAAAAAAACAAACACAAACACAAAAACGCAAAAGACACGGGCAACACTGGGTTTCCCCATATCCCCTCCCCCCGAAGTGGAATAACTGTCCCCTTTCATTCACCTATCCCATACATCTCCCCACATTATCCACTCTTCACACACCTTCTCGCCCAAACGCCTTCCTCCCTCGTCTCCAATCTCCCCGATCCCCCTCTCTCCTTCAATCAGGTTCCTTATTCCCTTCTCCCTCGTTGCCTGACATCAGATCTCGTTTCTCCCGAGTCCCGGGTCTTGCTTGGTCTTCACATGGCGTAGGACACAAACATCTTTTCTATTTCTGTCCTTTTACCCAAGCCTCTCCCGTAGGAGGTATCGAGCTCAGATCTTCCGAGATATCACCATCTAAGAAGGAGAACATACGTCTCCAGCTACGGCAACCACGACAGCCATCTACATATTCCTTCTTAAGACCCTATGAGACCCGTTGATGCTTCGTATCCTCCCCCCAACCCTCGGCCTCCACCACTTCCAACAGTTTTTTCCCCGATCTTTCTGGCCCCCTTTCTATCCCAAACTTCCCGGGCCGTATTCGAGTAGCATCGAGAAGCCGTCCGGGATCCTTGTCTCCAACTCTGCCCACCCTTCCGCATCATGTTCTTCCATCCCTCCCACCAAACCCTCCGTTTCTTAGGCTTCCTTACCCTGCTTCTGTCGGCCTGTATCACTGTATTATTCGTCCTGTATTCGACATCAGCCATCTCAATCCATTCCGTTCTCCTATCCTCATGTATCACTGCTACAGTAGTCAATCTAACAACCTGCTTGTTCCTGGTCATAACCATGATCTATGGATCACCCAAGCGTCCATGCTTACTCGTGGGTATCTCATCTACGGTCTTGGCTGGAATTGCCTCCGCATTTACACTTGGTTGGCTGAATCTCCGGCCTGAGGGTTTACCTGAATTGATGTACGGTCGTGCGAGAACTCTTCTGATTGTCATCGGGTTTGCACTGTTTGTCGCATCACTGATTGCGCAAACTATATTCTGGACGCTTCATGTCACCGTCAATCCGCACTTCGGCTTAAGGTCGGGTGATGAAGAGGCCTCTCCTACGAAACTAGCCGGCGGGAACGATATTTCATCTGCTCCACCCACCACCACCAGTGCCTCTGAAACTAGTCTCAAGGAGAAGAAGGATCGGATTCTTAATCACAACCTTCAACCAGCCCCCGTACGGCCACAACTCCGCCATTCATCAGTGTATTATGTTACTTCGACTTCGGTAACCACTTCGACCCCGGCCAGTGTGGAAGTTGACCACTTCGACACCTGGGACACCTCGGATGTGGGTGACATTCAGAGGGCAGCTTGTACACTGGCTATTGCTGAATCTGGGGGTCCTGTTATGGGGTTGGGGATATACGCTCCTGAGATCGAAGTAACAGCGGCCGACTCCACAGAGGACCAAGTGCCAGAAGATCCTCGGGAAGTGCGGGTTCGTATCCAAATACCAGAGAGACAGAATAGCCCACCAATACCCGATTATGATATGACTCCTAGGAGTGCGAGTTTTCCTGCCGGTCTCCTGGGAGATGATGTCCCCTCTCCTCGGAAAAGCTCCACAATATTACGTAGCCCATTCGCAGAAGAACCCGAACCCAGCGGCGATAACTCGCAAAGCTTTATCGAATTAAGGGGATCACACGAGGATATGGAGACTAGGAAATGGCTGGTTAGGTCACAAACTGCCCTCTAACTCAACTCTACGAAAAAGCGACAAACATAACGTCACGTCACGCCGGCGCACGCGTCTGAACGAATGAAAGTACGAAATCACGATAACCAGTTCGCATGATTGCTCTACAATCTTAATCGCAAGTATCAATGCCCGATTCCAACGACATACGTCACGATTCAAATGAGACGAGAGTGAAGAAAGACGAGGAACCTATACGACTGAACTTGAAGGCTGACTCGAACATGAAACAAAACGAAGCACTATTCCATGAGCACACTCCCCCTCACGTCCTTTTCTCTACACGTTAGCCCATCTACCTTATTATCATTTTTGCTATTATTGTGATCTCCTGCCTTAAACTTACATAAATCTCTGGGAGGCCCACTGCTCTCCGTTATTGCTTTACATCTATCTTAATGTCTATTTTTGTTTGCGGTTTTGTACTCCGAATCCAATTTTCAAGATTCGGGCGCGTGGCGTATTGGTGGGGAGATGGCATGGCGGAGGGCATCAGTATGAACCCAGAGTGATTTCTGGAGCGTACGATGGCACTTAAAAGCCGGTTTTCGTCTCTTTTCGGCGCTTTTATTTTTTGAAGACTAGGGACAAAGTCAGTCTGCACTGCACATTTTTTCCGCACATTTTGCCGCAATCATCCCTTGTACCTTTCATGGTTTGGTATCTTTTTCATACTATTATGATACCTTGGCTGTTGGAGTGATCGATAGGTCTTTTCCCTGTATTTTTAGGGTTCCCATTGTTCATCCATAGTAATTTAGGGCAACATGTTTGTTTTTGGAAACCCTTGTCTTCATCCAAGGGTTCGCAAATCTCACACAACAAAATACCTCACAAAATATCACTCGAGGATAAACCAAGGCGTCGTGGTGGGGGTTTTGAAAGCTGAGAGAACCCGTGCCCTGGGTTGCTGATATGCGGCATCAGTGCTTTTTAGGAAAGGGGGTGATTGCTAAAAATAAACACCATCAGCTCTCTGGTACTCCTATGGCTCACCACATCGACCACCTATCCTCGGCTCTGTTACAGCTATGCTGTGCGAGGGCAATTTTGGAAATTTATTGAGCTACCGGTAAATCCCGATGTTGTTTTTTTCCGAAAAAAACAATAAAATAAACAATAAAATAAAATAAAAACTCAGCCCTCCAGGAGCTCCGGTGACTGCCGAATGGCACTTATCCTCTTCACAGCGCCGCCCCCGCTGCTACGATAGCAGGACCGTTTTTGAGGTGAGCGAGCGGGGCCATGAGATACCTGCGGTCAATTTATCACCAAGATACCAACACAATGAACCCCACTGTATAGAGTGAGAAAGCTGAACGCTCGACAGATCCACTCTTGAACTAGAGTCCCCTAAAGACCCACCACGGCAATTTAATTTAATTTCCCCTCTTTTCTGCGGAGTATCCTGGCACCTGACTTCACGGGAATGCGGGCTGGCATGTGAGGAGCGGGGGGGATCGCTCAAGCGAGCTCAAGCAAACGCCGCAGTATGTAAGGGAAAGACTGAGCTATTCGGTAGAATTCAAGTGATAAGGTTAGTTGTTGGAATCTCAACCTGTGACCAGGCTTCTGACTGGTGCTCGCGCGTTTAGGTGAGGTTTGTTGCGAGTGAATTTCAAGCGGGTTTCCGGTCGGTATCCGGCGTCACGGCCAGGTGTCTACAAGCGAAAATGGCTAGGGAGAAAGGGGAGACGGGCAGCCGCCTTTGTGTGGAAGGAGGCGGGGAACTTTTTGGTGTCAGGAATTGCATTGCTAGGGGATCTAGGGGGGGCATAGGCGGCTGGGGAGCGAAAACAAAGTAGGCGCTCATGCGGGCCTAGGAAGGGAGAACAAGCGGAAAGTGATGTCTTGTTTCAGATGTTGGCGATCCCAGATATCACGGGTTGTTTCATTCTTCATCATTGGTGGGAAGATGTCTCCCATCCAGCGAGTGAGGGGCTGTGATTGTCAGGCCCCATACAAAGACAAGAACTGGCGCTCACTCAAATCCATTAGCTCATAGGATCGGGCAGGGTTACATTTCGGGGCCTTTCTTGAAGAGCGGATATCCTCCGCGGTTTCAGCAGGACAAGAGCTCCCGGGCCAACTCTACCCGCATCGCATGTCTGCTGGAGAGCCACCGCCAGAGCACGCTCCCTATAAGACATCGAAAGCGAAGACTTGAAACTCCCATAATTGGCGGGAGCCTTTAGATGTAGTTGGTTGAGGTCTGTTTTTTCAGGGATTTTCTATGATCTCTTAGCCTGTCTACGAGTGATGTCTTATGAACCTAAGAAGACGGCAATGCGAATACAGCTTTCCCCTGTGAATAGGATGCGGCACGGTCTACTTCTACTAAGGATGAATGACAAGGCTTCCTATCATCCTACAGCACGGATATCGGATACAAACTGGACCCGATCAATCGGTAGCCGAAGCCGCCCCGCAATGCTGGGCATATTGACTAGGGTGTCAGAGGATGGCTTCGCGGAAATGGCGACGACGTCCCTTCAAATATTAGATACGGTATTACATCCTTTGATATGCCTGACTTCTGCTTGGCACCCTTTGAAATCCTGTGCTATTGATCGCCTGCTGCGTTGCAATATCACTCTATTAATAAACACAAGCTTCACCTCTCAGGGGGCCTTCGTGGGGTATAGGAAATGACCCGGAAGCTAGCTGATGCGGGAATTGGGTAGCTTTCAGTGATTGTTTCTCAAGACCTGCATTGGTGGGTCGCGACACTCCCGAGAAGCACTATAGCGATTGGCCCTCCCAACTAATGAAGAGGGCACCCGCCTCCCTGGAGATACGGCCCCCAGTGCGACTCAGGGAGTTTCCCAGAGCTCTACCGACAGGGTTTTCTCAAGGGCTTACAGGTTGCGCACCAGCCAGGTTTCTGTGTTTACAGAAATTAAAGTTACAGATCGGGCTCTATTTTTGAGCGCACTCCCGTTTGAAAAGTCTTCGTATCCACGCTGGCCCATTCATGTAGTTGCGATGGCGTAGTATGTTGGTGCCAGCCGAGCAATAGCCACCACTACACAAACGGACCAATGTGGTTACGTAGGCTTCCCAGACGGGGGTGTATATTGCTCGATTGGAGCTGGTTGAATTTTGTAAGTCTACGTACTATCCCAAGAGCGCGCCATCGCGATTGGTTGGTATAGAGAAGAATATCCCGTTCGGGATTGTTACACAGGTCGTCGTGTAAGCTTCCAAGGCATGCCGAGAAATTCGGCAGCGAGATTACGCGTTAGCTACCCGTTAACGCGGGATAAATAAGGTTGAACCCATCTCAATTTAATGCCATGATATAAGAGGCTCAATCTGATAGGGACCGTGACAGTAGTCGTAATACGGTTTCCTGTGTAGCATCAACGACACGACGCAACTAATCCGACCAATCACGAGGGGGGTTTACTCCCATATTGAGAAATATCAGGATTAGTAACCCCACCTTGGCTACCAGAGCATCCCTTGGGCGGTGCGAAACGGTAAAATTCGGACCCCAGTACGTTAAGCCTGTCCTGGAAAGATCTGAGCTTCACGATTTGCTGAGAATGTCCTGAATAGCTAAGAGTGCTGAGTCAGTTGAGCACTTAGGAGATGGAAAATAGGAGTTTCTGGCCAAATATGGCTGACTGTGGCCAAATCTGGTCTTAGTGTACTGCGGTCCGAATTTTACTGTTTCGCACTGTCCAAGGGATACTTTCATGTCCCTATTGAGCACAATGGCAGGAGGACGCGCACACCACACTGGAAGAGCTGGTGGGGGAACTTTATCCCGTCTGATTAATGAAGGTTTCTTCCTGGTCTCATGGACTAGAGCTCAGGGACTGCTATTTTGACTCTGTTGCGGTATCCGAAGCGTCCTCAGTTGGTTTGAGTGATATATAAGGACCCGGGCTCCAAAAACCATAATCGACTTACTTTCCTGGTTTATGATCATTTCTCTTGAAAAAAATCTCGCGATAATACGGAATTTCTTCTCTCCCTTCGTTAACCATATAAAAAGCTTTAGATTGTCATTAAGCAATGGCTTCCGACAATAATGGTGCGCCACAAATTCCCCCTAAAGTCGTCGACTAGAGCTACAAGGTGGCTGGTGGGGAATTATTAGCTAACGATAGCACAATTGCATCCGAAAAGATGGCAATGGAGACGACGAAATCTGGCTGTAAGCAAATGCCCCAGACCCTCTGTCATGGCATGGATATATGAACTGTGGCGGGGCCTGGGATTGTTTTCGGTCGATTGTTGACTGTTATGCTTCTTGATAGATACGACCCAAGCAAAGCCGCTGCGATACTATTTGCGATACTCTATGGCATGACCACACTCCTTCACATCGTCCAAATGTTCCTCACGCGAAAGTGGTACTGTTGGGTGTTAATCATGGGAGGACTTTGGGAGGTACGATATATTGGCATTTGTCCCAAAATGGGTTTGACATGTTGTCGGCATATCATACTTGGCTGACTTGATCTAATTGCTCCGCGCTTTTGGTACATAGACTACTGGATACATTCTTCGAATCATGTCTGTTGACAACCAGCATAGCGATGGATATTACGTATGGAGCTATCTTTTATCTCTCCGGCACCTCCCACCCCCCCCCCCCCCCTTCAGCATGATATAAACGTTATTCGTCTCCCCCCCCCCCCCCCAACAAGACCCCGGTTCCCACGCCTATTCGGAGAAAGCTCTCCGAACTCGGGGCTTTCTCTCGGCCAGGCCACACCGGCTAGCCTTGTTTTCCCTAACTATTTTGTGTTATATGATCTAACATATACCGGCTGTCACAATGGCCAATTGCAGTCTCCGATGTTGACACTCATAGTACTGGCACCAGCATGGATTGCGGCGTTCGATTACATGACTTTGGGGCGTCTTATCAACACGTTTTTACCCTCCAAATCAGCCCTGGGTCTCCGAGCTCGTAGAATAACGCTCATTTTCGTCCTCTTTGACATCTTGTTAGTGGATCCTTTTTTTTTCCTTTTCATTTTTCTCACTTCCCATCCCCACCTCTCACTCACTCACTCACCCTTCCCCGCCGCCCCCGTCTTAATCTCCTTTTTTGATGAATATTATATTATATTATTATATTATATTATTTATTCTTGTGCGACCCCGGAGCTGACAACACGGCTTTTCTCCTGCCTTTCCCCCTTCCAGTTCCTTCGTGGTGCAAGGCTCCGGATCGGGATTCCTGGTTTCGTCTGACGGGGACAACTTTCAGATAGGGTCGTACATACTCATTAGCGGGCTGGCGCTGCAAGTGACTGCATTTGGCTTCTTCACCATCACGGCAATCAGGTTTGACATCAAGTACAAGAGGGAGTTTGGGCTTGAAGGAAGAGAGCGGTTCGCTGCGCTGCTATATTGCCTATATGTCAGCTGTGTGTGTATCTTGGTGAGTTTTTTATTTCAGTTTTTTTATTATTTCGTTTTATTTTCTTTCCTCCGGGTTGGTTTGGCTTGCGGGAGATTATCCTCACCCCAGCACCCCTCCCCCGCATGCGGGCCTGCGGAATCGGGTCGGGCTCGGGGTGTGCGGGTGTTTACCTTATTTTCATATATCTCGTTCCTTATTCTTTTTTCTTTTTCTTCTCGATTTCATTGGGGCATGTATCTCCGCACCCCTGCACCCTTGATCACATGGAGTCGCGTCGCAAAATGGCCATCTACGCAACGAGGGTTACCCATTTGTTGTCGATACCGTGTACAATCGACTGGGGTGTTGATGCCAACCTGATGGAAGGTTAAAGTGTCGCGGGGAGGGCGAGGGACGAGTAGGAGGGGTGGGAGGAGTGATGAGCTCGATACTCGTATGAGTTGTTGAAAGTCTCACTCGGCCAATCCAGGCTCTCCGTGTGGTATCCCGTACCCATTGCTTCTCCTCCCCCCATCACATCTCTATTCATCCCCTCCCTCTCCCCCCTTCAGCCACGTTTTAATTTCTATTTTCCCCAATTTTATTTCCTGCTCGTGCATCCTCTTATCGGTCACTCACTCCCTGCAGCTGAGCCGAAGGGAAGGGAAGCGAAGCGAAAAAACAACAAACCCCCCGCCCCCTCCTTCCTTTGTAGCACAGCAGCTTTACTGTCATTGAACTGATCTAACCCGAAAAAAACTGTTCAGATCCGCTCGCTCTTCCGAATCGCGGAATTCGCAGAGCATTATCCAGGAACGTTGAGCAAGCATGAGGCATACTTCTACGTGCTGGAAGCAGTGCCAATGCTACCAACACTGGTAATGTTCAACTTTTGGCACCCCGGGAGTGTCCTCGTGGGAGAAGGGAGTAGTTTTAGGGAGGAGAAGAGAAATAATACTGTTGCTGCGGGTGATGCTGACGTCTAATGGCATTATGTGGGGGGAGAGGGAGATCTGAAGGGGTAGAGATATGGCGGGTGCGGGGACGGATGGGGTTACGTGCGTTGCGTATGAACAGCGCATTCGTGTTCCCGGGGTGGTGGTGGTGGTTGTTACTTGTGTGTGTGTGTGTGTGTTGTTGAGTTGAGTTGAGTCGACATGACTGAATAAGTGAGTGAGCGAGCGAGTGAATGAACCAAAGAGAGGGATAATAAAAATAAAAAATAAAAAATAGAGAGAGGAAGAGGAGGAGGAGGAGAAAGAGAAGAAAAAGAAATTCGAGACCTGCACCAGTGCAGCAAAGACCAGCTGAGGTTTTTCTTTCCTTCCCTAAATTATTATATTTTCTTTTCTCTTCCCATTCCCTGGTTCGGCACCATAGTTCGCCCTTTCGTTCTTCTGTCCTTCTATCGTTTTTTCATATTTTTTCATTTCTCATTTTTTATTATTGTTATGGCCCAGTTCGCCCTACTTTTCCAGCGCGCCTCGATAGACGTGACAAGAGGGGGAGGAGGAGGAGAAGAAGAAGAAGTGGAGATTGAACGTGTAGGAGATGTTATGCAGTAGAATTTTACCTTATTCCTTCCTTCCTTTCTTCTTTCTTTCCTTCGTGTTAGAATTGTAGGTAGCCTAAGATACAGAGAGAGCCGAGATTTCATTCATTATATTCTTTCTTACGCTAACTTAACTCCCTACCTGTCTGCCGGTACCCACCGGTACGAGCTCAGTACCGGTTATATCATATCATATCCTATCATATCATATCATGACCATCAACGAAATCAATCAAGCCTACGGCAAGCGTAGCACGAACGATAACTGCTGTGGAAGCCTGGGTCAGGCACGTACAGTGATCAAGCACAGTGCAGTGCTAGCATAGTAGTGGTGCTGCTGCTGTATCGTGCGGGTACGCTGCAGCACACTCTCACGTACAGTAGGAGGGAGTGATTGTGGTTGTGAAAACAACCTTCCACAACCAGATGAGTCGGTCCAATTTCCCCATCCATTATATTATGATACTGAGCGGAAGTAATTTTTTTTTCCCTTCCTTCTTTCCTTCCTCAATCTTTTATTCCGGTGTTTGGTGGTCGAATGGAGAAGGTATGATAATAATATGATATTGTGATAATAATATGATACTCTGGCACACTACCGGTATATATACAGTTACTTGTATCGTACACCCTGGTTAACACGGTGCGGAGAGAAATTAAAGATGAAAAAGACGGACGGAACCAACCTTCATACCGGTAACCCAAATATCATAACAAATTGGCAAAAAAAAAAAAGGACCTTTTCCCCATTCATCCATTATGCACAATCCTACATTGATTGATACCTAACTTACCTGTTTGTCTCCGTACGTTGCGGGCCAAGTCACGTCTTTTTCTTTTCTTTTCTTTTCTCCCTTCCTCCTCCCCTGTTTCCTCTTCTCTTCTCTCTTTTTCCCTTATTCCAAATATTATTATTATGCAAAAGCGAGTTGAAGTGAAGAGAAGGAGGAAAGGCCAAAAAAAAAAAAAGTGAAAAAAGCAATAACCGCCGCCCAACTTACCCACCTACCCACACCTCACACCCACACCTCACACACGACACAGAGACTAAATCATCCCTGGTACCTTTTCATGGACGTTGTGTGGATTGGAGAAAGGGGTCGTGACCTCGAATAGACGCGGGTAAGAAAAAAACTAATGCGCGAGGGGAACCGGGGGTTGGGGGGTGGTGCTGGTTGTGGAGTGTGGGGGGGGGGGAGGGGGAAGTTGTGCAACTTTCGTTGCGCGACAACAACCGGAGTTATGGGTGATGGGTTTTGGAAGGGGGGGTGTGTGTGTGTGAATGAATGGGTGAGGGGAGGTATTTTTTTTCTCCCCGTTTTATTTTGTTTTATTGTATGATGATTATTAAAGTACAGTAATGTATTTTTTTTATATATCTTTTTTTCTCTTTCTATCCATCGTGGGAGTCCTTAAGTTGAGAGGCATAAAAAAAAAGATGAAAAAATAATAACACCACAGCAGAGAATCTGATGATGATGATGATGATACTTGTAATAGTAGTGATAGTAATTAATACAATAAATAACAACAACAACAGCAATGCGCGATGGTGGTAGGGGCGTACGAAGGATTTGTCCCGATAATTAGAAAAGAAAAAAAAGATGAAATCGGGAGGACTCTGCTACGATAAGTCATGCCTCGGACAAAAACGGTCATATATTTCTTTTCTTCTTCTGGTCTCTGCCCGAGTAATTAGTCATTATCTTGGTTTAATTTGTGAGGTGCACCTTGCTTGAGTATGTAAAACATGATGCTCCATTCTTCCAAGCTCCAACAAAACATTAAGGAAGCTAAAAATTCTCAATTAGAACAATCCTTTAAAACTATGGATTGAGCTTCTCTGTCTTCGTTGTTTTGCTCATGTTGCTCTGCGGCGAAGCAAGGGATCTGGTTCAAGGTGTCTTCTCTCTAAAGTCACTAAGGAAACTTCCTGAAAAGGATTGAAACTGCCTGATTAAGCAATTCTTCACATCATTTAATCTTCACCAGTGGAGACCCCACCATGTTTTTACCCTCTTATAAAACCCAAGCAGTTGGACATTTGTTCAAACACTTCCTCATGAATCCCCCCAGTATAAACCACTTTATCACTTTTTTTTCGCACTGGTCATGGTTGTACTCGATGGGTGATTGCAACATAAGATTAACATAATCTCAGAGGTCCAAGCTCATGTTTCTCACTTTTTTTTTTCCTACCGGCACTAATCCTTCGTACCGGTATGCCCTGCCGTGGCTATCATAAACCAGAGCAATAAATGAGATAAAAATCAGAAAGAAATACCGATCCCTTAAGCGAGTGAATGTCCCCCCCCCCCTCTGCGCACGACCGAAACTCTCGCAATTGTGCAGGGGTTTAGCTTACTTGGGGAATTGTACCTACTGTAACAATCTTCACCATCATTGGTTTTTTTCTTCCTTCCTTTTCCTCCTCTCCATGGTGATGGTGGTGATTGATTGATTGATTGGCTAATTACTCGAGTACTTGGTGAAATAAGATTCAAGTCCTTTTCGTCTCCTCATTTCCTGCCTAGGTAGTTTTCATTTTTATTTTTAATTGCGCATTACCCACCTTACCCACCATACAATTTCCTCCTCCTTGGGGATGGATAGTGTTACCTATAGAGTTTATCGCACATAACGATTTCAGTTCATACTTCACCTAACCCCCCCCTTCTTCTTCCTCTTCCCATACGCTGGGTTACTGTACTTTACTGCACTGGCTACACGATACGATAGACTACGCTACTTACCTCACTATCCGCCTTTTTTATTTTTTATTTTAAACTTCGTCTTCAGCACACCCACACCCACTCTTTTTTTTCTTTTTTTTACTTCTTTTTTTTTACATCATTTCTTTTCTTTTGGGGAAAGGAAAGGGAAGGAAAAAGGTAGGGGAAAGAGAGAAAAAAAAAGAACACCACCACCACCAATTTCTACTTTTTTTTTTTTTCTCTCTTCCCCATAATCTTATTAAACTTGAAGGAAGGAGGAAGGAAAGTGAGTGTTACTTTTTTTTCTTTTTTTTTTTCCTCTCTCTTCTCATTCTTCATTCCCACAACATATTTTCAACCGCAAACGCTCCATCCATTTAATCCTCTTATTTACTTATTTTCTTCTTTCCTTCCTTCCTTGTTTTTCTATTTTATTTTTTTCCTTTTCACCTGTCTGAGCAAGTGTGCATAAAGGAAACAAATACATCTACATATCAATTGCCTCCCTCCCCACCTCTTTCCTCGTCCCTTCCCTTTTTTTTTCTTTCTCTCTTTCTTTCCCCTTCTCTCTTTCTCTCTCTTCCATTCCCTTCCGGAGGGCATTGTTCACCTTTGCGCTATTTCTACCAACCCTACTTGGCCATTCGGCGGAAGAAGCGGTTATAGACGTTTGCATGGCTCGCGACAAGGCAGGGTCTCCTTGGAGTGACGCAGAGAAGGTAAGGGACTTTTTTTCTTTTTTCCCTTCTTTCCCCACTACTCCCTTCCACCTCGCCCTTTTTGGATTGTTTGCTTTGATGCGCGTGCTGTGTTTAGAGTTGGACTAATGCGAGTGATGGTGATTGATAGCTACAACTTCTGTTAGAAATCGCGAAACAGAACACGAATCCTAACTGGCGCATCATCGAAGTCCCTGCAGGTGTTTCCTCCTTCTGGCTTTCGTTCGTCTCCTCATCTCCGCTTTCATCATCTCCTCCTCCATTCTCGCCCAGTTTGTTTGTCTGAGGCTGGTCAGGCGGGATTGGAGGAGAATGAAGAAGATGATGCGGGGAATAGATCCTCGTTTCTACATGGAAGGAATTCAAAAGAAAAGCTAATCAAGTTTGCTCTGAAAAAACAGGACGGACAAAATCTCAAGCACAAGCAATCTTCACGTCAATGAAATCGCACAATGCCTCCCCGCCTCCGCCGGGTAGCAAAAAGCGTGTGAGGGAGGAACTAGGGTACGAGCAGATGGGTGTCCCAAGTGTGGGACAAAGCAGCACTGCCGCGATGATGCCCATACCCATAACCAAGCGAAAGCGCGGTCGCCCCACCAAGGCCGAGACCGAAGCTCGAAAGGCGGCGGAGGCAAGAGGGGAAATACTGCCCAAGCCGAAACCTTACGTTCCCAAGACCACAAGCAACGTGATCATTGGCCCCGACGGCCAGATCAGGAGAAGGAGAGGAAGGCCTACGAAAGCCGAAACTGAGGCCAGGAAGGCGCAGGAAAGGGAGTTGAAGAAGAAGCAGGGCGGCGGCGAGGATGGCGAAGATGATGACAAGATGAGGCAGCAATCGGGACAGAGCGAACCGAGTGAGTTGGCCGATGACGATGATGACGATATAGAGGATGATGAATGATTGCTTCGGGGAAAAACGGGTAGGAAAGGGAATGAAAAAAATCGAACCAACCAAAAAAATAAAAAATAAAAAACACTAGAGGAAATGGGGTTCCTATCATTCCCTGTCGAATCTCCTTACGCGCTATTATTCGATATTGATGAGGATGGAGGGATAGGGGGTGGGGAAAACATCGGATGAACTGCATGAAAAGAAATGTTTGAAATGGCAAGAGAAAAATATATGGGTCGACTTGTTTTTCCCATCTTCAGCAATTACCACCCACTCATAGATAGATAATCTGAGTGGATGTGTGCAACGGGGGGCATGCTGGGGAAATGTTTACAATCGCGCAATTACGGTCAAGGGAGTTTTTTTTTTCTTTCTAATCTTCGTTTTTGTCCCGATTTATTTGCTTTTTGTTTTTGTCTCTTAATTATGTATTCTACCAGGGGGGGATTCGTGATTTGATGTTTTGTTATACTGTTCTCTTTCCCCAATGAGCGGGAAGATATTTCCTCTCTCCAACTTATTCATATGCCGGAGGAGGGAAAGCAGGATTGGGTTGGCCTTTTGTCATTACTGTTGTCGTTTTTCATCCCTTTCAGTAGTTCAGGATAGGTTTTATTGATATTGCCTTTATTTTGTTCTCGACAATGTTTTCTTATCGCACGGGGTATAAGTTAGTTTAGTTGATTAGCTAGTTACTAGCACTTTCTGTCTATCCGTCTGTTTGTCCGTTCCCGCTGGGAGGAGAGGAGAGAGGGTCGGGTTGGCTGCTCTGCTTTTGTCCCATTTCCTAAAACTTCATCTCCAGCTTTCAGAGCTTTCTTTCCTCTCTTCCATCTAGCCAAAGAACAAACGAAGACTATTGTACTTTTGAGTGAGATTGGGGACTCACGGCTTCGGTGCTTGCTCCGTCCTCTTTTTTCTCCCCCTTTTCCCGTCTGCTTCTCCATTTCTCCATTCATCTCTCCTCACTTCGGCCTCATGAGATATTAATTGACTTCACTTCACTATTGGCTCGATTCGCTGGGGAACGATTGGTTGGAGGGGCAGACCACTGGGTGGCTTTTTATGATCCACTCGTGTTTGCGCTGCTCCTAGTGCGCTCCTGCAGGTGTTTTATACGAAGAAACGCGCTTTGTTCCTTTTTGCACACGCGTGCGCGCTCACGCGTGTGTGTGTATTGTGGTTATAATAATATTGCCCTTGGTGGCCACTGTTGGTGCGGGTATTCTAGACATTACATACTGCACTTTATGATAGTTAAGTTAGTTAGTTGATACGATATCTTTATAATAGCCTGATGAGAATGATATATATGTTTTTTTTTTCAGAGTTCCTGCGCTAAGGAGTGAATGCGGTGTTCCATGGGCATCGGCTTGATTCAGGTATGATAGATGGGTAATATAATTTAGCCAGATCGGTGATGCAGTATTAATCACCTATTTTTGTATCATAAGTGGGGCATCAGGGCAGGCAGTGCTTTTCAAGCTACTATATCATTGACCACTTTCTTCCAACCTTCCGATCTCCCCCAACCTCCCCAGCCTCCCCCAGCCTCCCCCTCCCCCAACCTATCGGGTTTCCCGCGATAGGTGCAATTGGATAGCGAGTATCTCCCGATATTATTATACATGTTCGGCAAGACCTCTCATTCCTACGGTATCAGCAGACGGACCTGGCTTGTCACTTGGCAGTATGCTACGGTACTCCCTCCCTTCCCATCATTCATACTCAACCTACCTAGTGCCATATTATAGTACTTCACGCAAGCATGCATTAACCATCCATCCATCCAGTCTTGGCTTCAATAGGCATTCGAATTCCTATCCTCCCCTTTGCTCGCTTCCCTCATCCTTCCTTCCTTCCTTCCTTCCTTCACCCACAATCATTATCATAATTTAATTCCCCCTCCCACCGCCTCCCCTCCCGATCCCCATGATATGGTATCACCCCCCCACCCAGAAGCGGTTGCGACACCCCGCCCGGGATTCAATGTTTGGATACTCGGCCCGGGTGTTCGGTACGAATAATAGTATCGTACAGGACCTGGGGGGATGGTTTTCTGGCACCTGTGGGGGGGACGGGAGGTCAAGTTACATGTCACTTTTTTCTTTCTTTCTTTCCTTCTTTCCTTCTTTCCTTCTCTCTTTGTTTCATTGTTCCATCGTTCGGAGACCGGCGGTGGGGTGATTATCCATGGAATGGAATGAACGGACGAAGGAATGAAAGAAATGAATTAATGGGGGGGATTAATGGGAGGGAAGTTTTGTCCTTCCTTTTGATTGGATGATGGGAGTTTTTAATTATTTCCCATTTTCATCCACGTACCGTACAGTATACACTACAGTTACCGTACTCTACTCATCGAACTCTGCTCGAGTGAGTGCTCGTACCGCGCGCGGCGTAACACACCCCTCCCCTCGCCTTCGGTAATTCGAAACCAAACCCTCGGTACCATCACTACTTCCCCCACCACCACCACCACCACCAACCACCCCACCCCACTCTGGAAAAACAGCAGAAACCGAGCGATGGGGAAAAAAAGGGGAGCGAAACTAAACTAAACCAAAACAAACCTGAACTATTGCAAACCGAAGGGGGGGGAAATAATAATAGTAGTAATAATAATAGTAATAATAATAATAATAATAATAATAATAATAACAGCGATAACAATAATCCACCGATCGACGGTGAAGTCTGGTTTTGCGCCGTCCTGTTCGTTACCGGTTACTAGAAACCCCCTTCCTTCCTTCATGGCACGGAATAATTAGCACACCACACCACACCACGACAAAACAACCATTTACGCGGGGGAGGTTTTTTTTTTTAAAAAAAAAAAAGAAGAAACGAAACGAAACAAACCTCCCAGTTATTAATTAATAAAGATGAAAACAACCCCTTCCCTTCCTTTCGAAGAATATGTGCTTAGCGACCCCAACCCCCCAAGTTATACTCGACTAGCATAAGCAAAGTCACCGCAATGTCATTCCCTCCCTCCCTCCCGCCACCCCCTCGGGCCAAAAAAAAGTTTTCCTTTCCTTTCCTTTCTTTTTTTCACTTCCTTCCTTCTTCCTTCCTTCCTTCCTTCTTCCTTTCTTTCCTTCTTTCCGCCTGCTCGCACGACATTACACTGCGGGGCGGGAGAATTGGCGAGATGCGGGTGTGGGAGGGAAGGGAAGGGAAGGGAAGGGAAGGGAAGGGAGGTATCATATGTAGTGGTTGCCATGGTCGGGGTTGTCTGCGAGGGTGTAGGGTTGTGCTGCTGGGCTAGTGCTTGCTAATTTAGTGGGCACATACTGTGCTGGATTGTACTCTCATGCCTGGGCGGGTTGGGTTGGGGTTATCCGGGTGTTCATGGGATGTCACTCGCGGGGGGGGGGGAGGATGTCGTGGATTGTGGGTGGGTCCTGTTGATCATAATACAGTATGATACTTGCCGCACTGCGTGCACTACGCTCGTGAAGGGAACGTCGGAGCTGGAGGGATGGATGGATGGACACACTGATGTGCTGTACGATGCTGCGCAGGCAACATATCGTGCGTGCTGTACACGTCGCTTATCGGTATGAGTAGGAGGGAAGGAATGAATGTGAGGCACATGTATTATAAGAAAGAGAATGGGGAAGTAATAATAATAATAACAACACTACCCCTACTACTCCCCTTCTACCAACACTGTTTCCACTCTCACTTTTACCTCCCTTCTTCTCCTCCCCCCATTGGTCCCCCTCCACCACCTTCCACAATGAGGCTCAAACACTCGAGTGATATCCCATGACTATAAGCACAAGACCCAGCGGGGGTTTCAAACTTCAAGGCGTGCTAAACACAAGACATCACTTAATAGTAGTACCCCCCCCCCAATCCTCGCTTACAATGGATAAACCACGAGAAGAAGAAGAGCTTGTCAGCGTTAGGTACAAGCATTTCCAACGGAAGGGATCCTTCCTTACTGGTATGCCAGAGCTTTCTGTTCTGTTATCGGTTTTCGGCGGGTTTTTAGTATATGTGTGTGGTAGATTTTGGCTGAGATAATGCTATCTATTTATCCTTTGTTTTTGTTTTTTCTTTTCTTGATTTTTTGCCCTGTTTTCGGTAGGATGGGGTTAATAAGGTTTAGATTCGTAATCGGGGGAGGGGGGGGTATAAGATCTGAGGTACGTATCGGTGGCGACAGGAATGCTGTTTTCGGTGTTGGGATGTGTGAGTGAGTGGGCTTGGGGAGTGGGGGTTGTCGTTTTGGTTTGGGGTTGTTGATGGGGGTGGTGAAATGTGGGAAGATAGGTATGTTAGGAGGGATGTCGTTGAACTTGAAGGGGGGGGGTATAGTATAGTAATATGTTGGGCGGAGGGTTGGTTCGGTTGGTATCATACAGTACTGTCTATGCTCCGTGATATGCTCACTAGCCTGCTTGAATGAATGAATGAATGAATGTGAGTGAGATGATATCAACAGGATAGGATAATGGGAGGGGGGGGGGGGGGGGGGTTTTTTTTGATATGGATGAAAAAAGCTAAATGGAAATTTCAACTTCTACAATACCAATGATATACAGTGCCTCCCTTGGGACTGGATCGCGTAGCAGCAATACCGGTATCCAGGGTTTGTTCAAGCGCGATCGCATGACGGCGCATCTTCACCTACGATACCTACCTACCCACTCCCCCTCGAACTGGCACAGGAGCCCGGATTACCGGTATTTGCTCATTCAATTACTTCTTACCCCTAGCTTCCCCGGCCCAAAAACAAAAAAACAAAAAACAATACAATCTATAGATGACGACGGAATGTTTCATGCGTTGTGAATATCGAAAATCTCGGGACGGGAAAGACACAAAGCATTTCCGAGCCCTAAGAACAAGGGCTCAAGCTTACATTATCATCACGCATAAGGGGGGGGGAAGGCGGAGAACCCCCCCATATCATATCATGGAACCTCCACCCTTCGCATGCTAGCGATCGCTCGATTCAATGTCTCAATGCTATTATCACTTCCTCTAAGGAGTTTCCGTTCCTTGAAAGGATAATGTATTGTGCGCGGGGACTTATCATAATAATAATATGTCACCTCGATTAAAAATAAAAATAAAAAAGGGGGAAGAAGAAGGTGGGGAGAAAAAAAGAAAGGGCATTGGTTTACAAGCTAAGCCTTCGGTGATATGCGTCGCTGAAGCGATGCAGCGGGGTAAATCGGGGGATTCCTGAACATGATTATTTTTTCTACTGTATAATGTTGCAGCTTTGAAGGTTAATGTTGGATTGTTCCCTTCGGCGAACCCCTACGGCACATCCATCCACCCATCCACCCATCAGGGCGGAAGGTTATTCCTGGAACCTTGGCCATGGCCGTGGCCAGCACTGCTGGCACACTACCGTACATCGACTGAACTGCGGATCTAATTACCTGCCTATGATATTCCTACCCTCCAAGGATGATGACCAACATCTTTTGTTGCCAGCGCGCACCCAATAAATCTCTCTCCAAGTTACTAATAGATAATCGAATTGTGATAAATGATGATAGGGCGTGTTGCTCAATGGGGTACCGGTGCCGTTGCCCTAATTTTCAAGTTTATGGTTGCAGAGGAGGGAAGGAAAAAAAATATGAGTTGGCAAAAACCCCGGGGATCCTCGGAGGCTGAGCGAAGGCCCGCGGGTGATACAAGATAAGCCCGAGGTGCTGTTCGCGGCCACATCTTCGGGACGGGGGGTGGTGGTCGTGGTGGTTGGCGAGCGCTGTCTAGAAAAGGAACGGGAAGCGAAGTGCTCGTGCATACAAACAATAGTAATAACGTGTTGGTGCGTGAGTTGGCGGATTTGAGATGGGGGGGTGTTGTGAAATAGCGGGGAAGGTCGGTGGGATGGGTGGGTGGGTGGTTGGTTTGTGGGTTGGGGAAGGAAAAGAAAGGTGTCAGTGGGTATTATTATTATTATTATTGTTATTAGTTTTCTTGTGTAGCCTTGGGTCTGTTGGACTGTGGTAGGGTGATGGCGGTGGGGTACAGGGCGAGCACAGGTGGTCGGGGGGGACGTTCATCGAGAGGGTGGGAGGAATAGGTATCGTATGTGACACAAGTTGTTCTCTGGAAAAATGCAATACCCGAGACAGGCACTCCTTCCTGCGTCCGTGGTTATTCCAGGTCTGGGAACAATATTCGCTCCCGATACCGTGACGGATAACGTGCGCGATAACTACCCGGCCGATCACCTGTGTGTGGGTATGTCTATCGATAAACCACCCGGTCCCATCTGGCGCATTGTAGATTGCCGAATACATGATAGTGTGCAAGGAAGGAACACGATGGATGACCACGCCTCGATTCCTCTAAATTACCACAAACAATAGACATAATATGATGGCTGGCTTGGCTTAAATCCAGGTGGAAGGAGGAGAAAACGGTTGGGGATCTCTTGACAACGACCTCCTCCTCCTCTCATACTGCCAACCTATAAGTATGGCCTTGATATTGTGGTTTATCCTATGAGCCCCCCCCATCGCAAACCAAACAGAGCGAAACAAAACTCATACCCGCATTCCACCTGGTCAGGTAGGGCAGGTCACGTGAAAACTCCCCATGCAGGGCTCTCTTTTTTTTTCTTTTCTTTTCCCTCCTCAGGCACAGCTGCACAGGTAAATTTCAGATGCGCGTTTTGCGTCAGACCCAAAGGTTAATCGACATAAGCTTTTCGCGGTCCCCTGTGGCACCATGTTTTGGATCGATCCAATCAATCGAGCGGATCTGTTGCTCAATGCTGGTGTAATCCTAGCTCGTTTTAGGTTACCTCAGTGGCATGGTGAGGGCTAGGGTTCCGGGGGAGAAGGGAGGAGGAATGAACATCCATTGGTGGCTAGGGAGATTCCCAGTGGCGAATGCCATGATTGGAGCATGGGAATTGTGGACCGGGAAGTCGGAGTGAGAGAAGGGATAGGCTGCTGTGATGGGAAACTCGGGAGGTGCAGGTACGACTGGGGTTGCATAGGCGAGACGGCTTACTCGCTGGAAGGGGTGGGTTGGTGGTGGTGGTGGTGGGGGATCGTCGGTGGTGGTGTCGCTCCTCCTCCTACTTGTTGGAGGTAATATCACGCATTTCCGATTTGTAAATGATCGTCCAAGGGTCGTTACGGCAGGGTTGCAATCCCCCCAACGGGATAGGATCCCGAGTTTTTGGTAATCCCGATTCCGCCATATTACTCGGAGATCTGAACGAGTGATAAAAAATGATGAAGTGGCCAAAAAGAGCACCTTGGTTGATTATCGTACCTTTTTTTTTTCGGAGAGGGGGGGGGGGGTGCCCTTTTTTTTTTCGTAATTACCATTTTTCCTTTCTCGGTTGGATCCTCATAGGGATAGTCCGTTCCTTACATTTTTACTCGTGGGTAGTGCAGGATTAATTGTGCGTGTTACAAACATGTGGCCTTGCGAGGGGAACGAATGGATTTAGCATCCTTGTAATCTGGTAGCCTTGGTAAAAATTACCACTATTGCGTACCGCAACGGCGTACAAGGTGATTGGGCCAATTGGAGAGCGCTATCTGGTCTTTGCCTCTCTTTCGATTTGGAATGAGTTGTTTGCCATGTTCTGCTACTATTTGCGTGGGGCAGTAGACCTGTATACGGTCCCTCTGTAGCCCTCCTCTGTCCTCCTGGCTCTGCGTTCAAACCCCCATTCATTTCTTTATTAAAGGTCACAATTCTTTGGCGCTGGGGGAAGAAGTACCACAGCTTGTGAGGGCGATTGCCCAGCCGGGCTTCAGTACAGTTAATTTTCCTCTTCGCTACATTTACAGATGCTGGTATTTGTTTTAAATCCGCGAGGGTCCCCCGTCTCGGTAGTCTTCCATGATCGATCTATACCAATAACTAACGAGTCGCTCTCCCCTGAGACAGCTTCAGGTCCGTGCTAGGCAGATTCAAAAAAAAGCATACCCTTATCTAGGTTTCGAGAGCTATCTTACCCAACCAACAGTTTAAATGTCAAGGAGCAACTTCCTCTAATGAATGTGTGCAATTCTTGTACTAGGAACATTGCACAATCCAGTTCCCGCTCAGGTACCTCTCGCGATTTTATCGCAAATCCGGTAAACGTTCCTTACTTCTTGGAGATTGGTGGGTCTGGATGTTACTCCACGCACAAGGTATGACTCAGTCATGATTCTCAATTGTGGGAAGGCTCCTGTACCACTGATACCCCTGTTTTACAGTCCGGTACCACGGTTCACCTCCGGGGATGGCACTGCCCACTGCTGTTCACCCCTGGCAATAGTGACTGGCTGTTAGGCGAGTAGCTCAACTTTCTGCTTTCCCCCGGGTAAGATCAACATACATGCTGGGGTAGCAAAAAAAGAAATAAGGTTCTTGGGAATAAAGCACCATTCCTTTCTTCTCTCTCTCTCTTTTTTTTTTTGCAAGGTTAGCTATCGTATCTAGTTCAGAGATGGTTGCCGAAAAATGCTACTAAATTTTAACCCTCTAGATATTGTGGTGGTTTCATTTTCCCCCGAAATATCATTTCCAAATTTTACAGTAACCGGACACACACCGGTTTCCCTGGAGCACTTAAGTGAGAGGTGCATAGGAAATAGTGTTATAATGTTATTACTATTTACGAATAGCTTAAGACCCTGGGGTTGATGTTGCCATGACACTATCGTCTAAATTCTACCTGCTGCTCTATGAGAGTTCGCTTAGCTGGTGTATCTTTTGTCTGGTTGAGAAGATATTGTTATGTTGGCCTGTGCAAGGTGCCGCAAAACTGGGGCAGGTTTTATGGGGTGCTGGAGCAGTGTATCGATGTATCGACCTAGATACCTGGGCTCAGAAACGTCATTAACGTACAACCATACGGAATTTTGAGAAAGCCTTTATAAGTGCTATAGATTTAGGGTTAATTTATACAGACTCAGATCACTGCTGCAGAGTACAATCTAGTGATCAGAGACCTAGCTGAATCGATAATTGAAAACTTGTTTCGCTTCCGCTCCCGGTAAATTACTATACGTACACAGCTTATCTAATTATCTGGGGTAGATGTTCGCACAGGTTTACCTATTCGAGCTTTACACAAATATTAAATTTCTCCTACTGGAGTAGCGTAAGCATGGTAACAAATCGGGGCATCAATGGATCTCTGGCGACACGAATCCGGCCTTTGAAAACAAAATACCTGGAGGTATTTTAGGCCATAGCACGCAAAGGCTACTAGTATCTTCAGGCCTGTTGATGGGCCAGCCTATTGTCCGGCTCCCTGTTTTAGGTGCCTCGACTGTGCAGCTACGAGTGATGTCGAATGATCACAGGGCCTCTGCAGGCTCGAAACTATGGAAGGCGGGGGCTGTACAGATAACAACCACAGGTGCACCTAGATTCACACTTTCCCATGAAAACAGGCCTCATATGGCAAACACGCCTTGCGACCTTTAAATTTCTCCAGAGTGAATCCGGTTACGGAGCGCTCGTCCAGACTTCCAAGCGGGGGTGTTGGTTGATGCCAAGACTTGGTAAATTCCGTGGAAGCGAACTTTGGTTTTCAGAGCCTCAATTGACGGCAACCAGAATTGGCGGATCAGAGAAGGGCATGCAGGATATCAATACATCAGATTGGTTGTGCGAAAGGAGAAGCTTTTGAAAAAAAAAAAGAAAGGGGGGGGAGAGACAACAAACGTTCACTTTTGATAGCGCAATATCCGGGCGCTTCTTTTTATTATTTTTCCCTAGAAAAAAGGACTCGTGGAGTTTGTAGATAAAAAGGGAGAAGGGAAAAAGGAGAAAAAGAAAAGAAAAAGTGAAGGTGGAGAACGAAAGGGCACAAAAGAGAGAAGAAAAAGAAACCACCGCGCGACGGGGGGGGAGTTTGTGCCGAAGACTCGTTGAACTTCCCTTTCTCGTCTTTCTATAGCGAGCTCTCCTCCACATTTCACCCCCCCTCCCGAAAACAACCACAGAAACGACGGGGCTTGGTCTGTTAATCCCTCTGACCGCTGGCAGCTGACCATTCCATCGTCGAGGTCGCTCTCTCCCTTCGATTGTTCACGAGAATCAAGGCCGGCTCGGGAGTCCAAAATTTATCGCAGATCGTTTCGAGAAAAAAAGGAAAAAGAAAAAAAGAAGACAGAAACCGTCCTTTGAGAGGAACAAGCACAGTCAATTTACTTCGCGTGTCGCGATCTTTGAACTGTTTGGTTTGGCTTGTTGTTTTCCTCAAAGGGCTTGAGGTTTTTTCTTTCTTGGGGGCATTTCGTGGTCGGCGTGCTCCTCGAGCCTGGAGGAGCGACACCGGGGCGGACGACCCGACAGGACACCACTACTCACCCACCGTCTCCCCCACAAGACAAGGACAACCACTCCAACTCGAACCACCACTACCGCCACCACCACATCTCGAGAACACAGAAAAATGTTAGCGGGGACTATAAACGGTTCTCCAAGTCCAGGAAGTGAGGGAGTTAGGAATATACATCTCAGTGACTCGCCCAGATGTAGTTCAGTAGGAGTGGGAAGGTACTCGAAGATGGCTGTTCCTGACGAACCCAAGATGGAGGCTAGCAGAGACTCGTCAAAAGCATCGTCTCGGGGAAATACACCGTCATCTCAAGGTAGTGAAGCGAGCATTAAGCAGGGGAATGGAACGCCGCCCCGAAAATCTCAGCGTGCAGCGCCTCGGAAATCAGCCAGGAAACCGCCAACCCTTTTCGCCGATTTTCCCGACAGCACCCAAGAGGCGACTTCGACATTTTCTCTCATCGATGAATGTATCTACAGCACAAAATCGATTGGAGACTCCGGGCAGGATGGTGAAGTCATGTCTTGCGAGTGTAAAACAGAATGGGGTAAGTGATATTATCGTCTCCTCATTTCCCCCTCTTCTCCTCCCTATACTGTCGTGACCTCCCACTTCTGAGTTTTTTTGTGTTTGGGTTTTCATTTCGCTTACATTCAACCGTCGCAACGCAGATGGCGAATGCAATGCCGCGTGTGGTGACAATTCCGACTGCATAAATCGGATGACATCTATGGAATGCACTCAAGACGACCGCGCTTGCGGTCAGGATTGTCAGAACCAACGATTCCAGAGGCGCCAATATGCCGATGTCTCCGTTATTAAAACAGAGAAGAAGGGCTTTGGTCTCCGAGCGAATTCCGACATTTCGGCCAACACCTTTTTGTACGAATACGTAGGCGAGGTTATCGATGAAAACAAGTTTCGCAGGAGGATGGAAAGGTATGATTCGGAAGGAATTAAACACTTCTATTTCATGTCCCTGGGAAAGAATGAGTTTATCGACGCCACCAAGAAGGGAGGGCTTGCTCGGTTCTGCAATCACTCGTGCAATCCGAATTGTTTTATTGATAAGTGGGTCGTTGGGGAAAAGCTGCGGATGGGTATCTTCGCCAAACGAGACGTAAGAGCTGGCGAGGAGTTGGTGTTTGATTACAATGTCGATAGATATGGCGCAGAACCGCAGCCTTGTTATTGCGGAGAGTCTAATTGTCTTGGCTATATTGGGGGCAAAACCCAGACGGATGGGGCCGCGCCTAAACTTTCACACCACATCATCGAGGCCTTGGGGCTGGAAGATAGTGAGGAATGGTCGACTGCAACAGCGAAGAAAGGTCGACGTCCGAAGAAGACTGATGGAGACGATGAAGACTATGTGGAGAGTGTGCAGTCAAAACCGCTCGGCGAAGCGGATGTTACGAAGGTCATGTCTTCTCTTTTGCATTGCAAGGAGAAATGGATAGTCAACAAGCTTCTCCACCGGATTCAACTTAGTGAGGATGAAGCCGTTCCGGCGCGCGTGGTGAAGATGCATGGCTACCAGATTATGGGCAGGATTCTCCACGATTATCAATCGGACGAGAACATCGTACTAATGGCTCTTGACATTTTAATGAAGTTTCCTCGTATCACCAAGAATAAGATCACGAGCTCTAAGATTGAGCCGACTGTACAACAGCTCAGCACTGCAGAGGATCAACGTGTTCAGGAGGCGTCAAAGGCCCTCTTAGATGTGTGGAGCAGTTTGGAGACCGGGTTCCGTATCCCGAGAAGAAGTAAGGCAGACATGGAGCGAACTAGGTCGATGTACCAGGCCTATGAGAGGGAATCAAGCTCAAAATCAAAGTCGAATTCGCCCCAATTGGAGAAACCGTTAACACCAAATGGTCCGAATCGACCAAGGCCGTTTGGGAAATCTGGCTTTCAAAACCAACCCCCTCGCGGGCCCCGCGCGGAGCAGTTTCAACGGCACAATGACAAACCACGCAGAGATCTACCATGGGGCTGGCATAAGGCGCATACTGTCGATGGAAAATTCTACTATTATTCCAACGACGGGAGAGCCCGCTGGGAGGTTCCACAAGAGCCATGTAACTCTGATGCGAGACTTCCACACCCACCACCACCACCCCCGCGCCCCGGGGAGTATCCCTCACGCCCTACGGAGTATCCCCCCTACATCCCACAAGATCAGAAACGAATAGCCCTGCAAGCGATTATTGACGACATCACTCGCTCCCGTTCTACTGAGAAATTGAATAAACAAGAACAGGAGCGCCTTAGGGAGGAAGAGAAAATACGTCAAGCCGAACAGGAAGCTGATTCAAAGCGAGCAAAGGAAATGCTCAAGGAGAAGGAGAGAGCTCAAAGAGAAGCTGAGAAGCTCAAGCCGCCGAAAATCTACGATGATGAGAAAACCAAAAAGATTCTCATAAGAACCGTAAGTTTTTATAATGATAAAATCCCCAACAATTTGTGCTAATTACCTGGATAGTTCTCTACAGTTGTGGCCAATGCCGTGAACAAATACGAATCGCAAATAGGCGGCAGGGACCTTGTAAAGAAACACGCAAAAGATGTAAGCCCACTCCCCTTGAGAGCAGATATAGTGGAGTGATGCGCTGACTGCAGGTCTTTAGATCACAGAACTCCTCGTTAAGAAAGAAATGAAAGATGGACGTCAAATAGCCAACCCCCATCTCCTCCTTGAGTCTGATAACAAGCGTCTAAAAGTCAAGGGATTCGTCAAACCCTACATTGAGAAGGTCATCAGAAACAACAAGATATCGATCGACAACCGCAAGCGGGAAAAGCAAAAGGGTTCCTCCAGTAGCCATAGGCCGGAATCCGCATCTAGCTCCGAGAGGAATAAGGAAGTTTCTTCCGAATCTTCCCTCATACCTCCAGATGCGATGAGCACCGGGGCTGACGGTGTTGGGACAAGTGCGGGTACATCAATGATCGGAACCACACCTCTTGCCACTCCCGGAAAGAGACGTCGGGAAGAGGCTGAAGAGGCCAGTGGAAATCTTGACATGGTGGCTGAGAACGATGAAGGAGACCCTAAGAGACCGAGGCCTAGTCCTCCAAAGGATGTGACTCCTCCTCCCCCAACAGGCGTCACAGAGGTAATGGCTGGAGGAGGCGGCGTTTATGTCTGTTGAGAAATTCTCTACTAATCGTTCCTTTCTCTTACAGGTCACATTTTCTAGTAACTAGAGCGAATTTCTAAGCTATGAGAGAGGTGCCTACTTTCAGGGGGCGGAGAAGCGAGGAGCTAATGTGGGCTTTTGGGCACTTTCTGGGATACTTTCCACATTTCTTTACGCCTCGCCTTGCTTAATTTTTTCATTTCATTGTATTCCGGGTTGTTGGGTTCTTTTTTCCTCTTTTTCATCTTTTACGGGTCTCAGATCTTTCTTCACCTCAAGGGCTTCTTCATATAAATAATTTCGACTACAACACCAATAACATCCTCCCCTTCGCGCTCATCGGTTTTCTCATTTCTTTTTAGTATTTCTCGTTTTCCTCTGATTCGCTTCTTATGTATTTTTAGTACTTTACGGTTCTGTGTTTACAATATCTTTGGCTGCGTTCCATGGCCCCTACTCTTTTCTTATCTTATTTCTTCTTTTGCTCCTTTACTTCTTTTCTTGTGGGAGTTTGGCAAAAAAAAAACATCGGGCTTGTGTTTCTGAAAAATGTATGTATCTATTACCTTTTGTATCAGTGCGTGAGTGGAGTTTAGCTACTACTGCGCGTGAATCTGAAAATTATATTCTAAGGGTGTTGGGTCCTTAGGGGGTGACGGGGGGGAGAGCAAGGGGGGGGGGGGCAGGGAAGGGAAGAGGAAAGTCAAGGGAAGCATATAGATTTTGGGGAATTTGGGGGAGTGTTGAGCGAGGTTACTATTGAAAGGGGAGGTGTTAATGAACTGATATAAACAATTTAGGAAGGGAGGAGGATGGGGGGGAAGGGAAGGCGTTTCTTGCGGGGTTTTCTTTTTAAATATACAAGCGGGGAGGAAAAGAGGAGGAAAGTGCGGGGGTGTTTCCCCTCCACTGCAGCGCATAATTTCTGTTAGGGCAGATTCTTGTCGATAGTTTATTATCTGTATATTTCTCGGGTAGAGGAGTAGACCTCCGTACGTGAAGCACCGTAGCAGGAGTGATTCTTTGTGATGCGCCCCCTGCAGCCCCATATATTGGCAAAAATGAGGGGAGGGGATTCACACAGCAAGCGTAAACACCACATTGCGACGAAGTCAAAAAGCAGAACAACTCTCGTCCCAGAGCAACCCATCTATACAGTTTCCTTTTTTAGTATTGCGCTGTGCTTTTTTAATTCGTTGTGGATCTGTAGGTGGGGTAGGGTAGGGCGGGGTGGGGTGGGGAGGTATGATATAATACTCCAGTGGATGAGGAGCCAAGCAGTATCCATCCATCCATCCATTCATCTTGTTAGAAAAGCTCCGTTCACTTATGATATCTTGGACTACCGTACTGTATTACATCATAAGCTTGAATAAATAAACCATCTGCCTATCCCCTTACGCTCCGTTGTGATGTTGCACTGTACCGGCACGTGGAGTGTGGTATCTACCCTAACCCATCAATTCACCAAACGGCATCTTCCGAACAATCGATTGTGCCAGGGGGTAATAGTGCCAAGGTTGCGGCGTGCGGTCGCAACACCAGAATGTTCACTGGCTCACAACCGGGGGCACTCTAAAGAGTGCCTGACAGCTCAAAGGTATGGTTCCTCCCATTCAAGAAGGGGACCTGATTTTCCGTTGTTTTGAAATTCTTGAGGCTCCACAGGTACAAGCCTAATTGTAGAAGAAAAACCTATTTCTGAAAGAGGAGATGAAGGGGAATGAGAAATAGGTTTTTTTTATGTAAATATCCCAATACTGGTAGAGCCTTAAGGATTTGAAAAGTTGGATTTTTGGTGGGAGAGATAAAAAAGTGTTATGTTAGCCACACTTTATTATCTTAGTAAGCAAGTAATTATATGCAAAAAATGGCATTTTGAATTTTGTGATAACTAGTATTTGCCGAATATGGTAAAATAGAAGGTAAAAAAACCTAAAAAAAGTAACAACTGGCTTTAAATTTAGTTAGATTACTTGGTTTTACTTATTCTGGTAATTAATATAATACTCTCCTCCATTAATTCTACATTCTGGATTGCAGTTCACTTTAATATCAATCTGATATTGCTAAATATCAATTATAAAACAAGTTTTAAATGCCATATCTATCAAAGCGAAAAGAGGTGAGCAAAGCTGTAGGCCAACTTGGTATCCACCCACATGCTTAAGTAAACTTTGAATTAGCTGGTGTTAATATGGCCATTGGATTTCAAGATGCAATATTGACAGAAGATAATAACAAGATTACTACCGTTGAGAAACTATTACGAGATACTTTATGGAGAAATAAAAAGCAAATGGCCAGTGTGCTAGAAGGTGAGAATAATGAGATGAATGAAAACATTATGGGTATAATACTATGTACCCTTAAAAGGAATATTGATTATTATAGGACAAAGTCTAATTATAGTAACTTGGATGTGAATGAAGGTATTCACTATTGTGATAGGAATGAGGTCCAGCTGGCCATGCACTTGGGGCAGGCAATACCCAATTGGCTTCAGGTTGAAGTACTATGTAAGACTAAGATCAAATTATATATTTTGTCCTTGGGTAAGACAGGCTTAGCTATCAGTCATAATTTATTAATCAGAGAGAGTATAATTATTAAACACTGTTACTAAAATTATTAATTGATAGGAAACGCAGATTTAAAGAAATATCTGTGGTTAAAAATGTGTCTGCTAAAGGGCTTAACACTTGAGAATTATTAACAAGTCTTATACTTTTTCTGCATTCAGAAGTTAGGTCAAATACGACGAATATAAAACAAGCATAGTGTAGAGCTTGCCAAATTGGTAGTTACTGGTGCTGAGAAAGGGAGAAAAGCAGCATTATGATGAATTTAAGATGAGCATCAATAGATTCAAGGCGATGGAATCTCATTCTGCCAGTTCCAACTAAGGCTAAATATTCTTTCCATTTTGGGAGACGAGAGAACCTTACCTGCAATTGGAGAGTTCATTGCAAGCACTAGAGATGCGGGTTCTTCCCAACTCTTGGCTATAGCTATTACCCAATACTGCATTGATGGCACATTATGCTAACCAGAACTGTCACTTATCGAGACATCTACTCTTTTTCCCATAGCTCAAAATAGTCAACTACCTCCACTCAAGCCCAAGGCTATGAAACAGATCTTGACTTCTTAAAGAGCAGCTTATCGGCTAAGAACTCTTGGTTCCAAATATATGGAAGTAAACTTGAAGAATGAGATCTGCAAGGACAGCCATGAATAGGAAGATGTAGTAACCTATAGGAAGTAAGATTTTCTACTGATACTAGAGGATTTAAAGTCATTCATAGTTACTTGGGAATCAGATACTGAACGTAAACCAAGTATAAACTATCCACAAGATCGACCTCTTAGACAGAGATCTATTGTCCTAGTAACTCCTAATGAATCCATCTTTGATAGTAATAATGGACAAAAATATGTTGGGATAAGGAATGAAAGCCACTACTATGAAATAAGATCAGAGAGAAGGGTATTATAGTATCCAAGTTTGTTACAGTTGGTGGTCACTTAAAGGTATCTGATTGGCTATCAATTAAGAATCTACTTAACTTAAATTTCACAAAAGGCAACAATTTACAATATAGTATTCAATTGGCAACAATGTGAATAGAATATGGGGAAAACAAGTGGTAAAATGAGGATAACCTAATACTTCAAGTTATGAGAGTAGTTTTTCTAATCTTCCAAGAAGTCTTTTCAGGATACCAAGTAGTCTGCATGTTTGATAATGCAACAAGGCATTCAGCTTTTGCAGATAATGTGTTTGAGGTCAGAAATTTGAGTCTTTGTTACAGCTGTGATCAGGGCTTGCTCTGTCCTGACTTCAATCAATATACTGGACAAGTACAAAGTATAGCTATACAAGAGAGAAGAGCAAAAGGTCTGAAGAGAGTATTGAAGAAAAGAGGGTTATGGTGGAGTAGTCTGCAACTCTAATGCAAGCAGTCTGAAACTAACAAGTGTTGGGAAAAAAGTCTGCTTGAAGGTCAATGCTGCACTCATGCACTGATGGCCAATGAAGCTGATTTTAGAAATCAAAAACATAGCCTATAAGAGAAGATTAAGCACTATTCTCATCAGTTATGATACTATTCTACCCAAAGTTTCACTGTGAACTAAACTTCATAGCATATATATGGTGGGTTAGTAAAAGATATAGAAGGAATTATTGTGGGGAGAGTATCAAGAGCTTACATTCCTGCAGCATTATACTTCATTAAACAAGTATTAATATTGAAACTTTTGCAAGAAGCTTGTTAATTATGTATGATTTCCTATTACGAAGCGAGAAACATCATGTATGTTCTGGTCGATTCTAGGAGTTTCCTTGAGTATAAGTCAGCACCGTGTAACCTCAAATGTCTATATAAGGAGGAGGGGTCACCCTTGAGTTTGAGCATCCTTCACGTCCGCTATTTTCCTAGTGATTGAAAACTCAACACCATAGGTTTTTCTCACCACCTTGGCACCGCCGTCACCCACCAGCACCTTACCCCCCCCCCCGCTGGTTTAAAAATATCGCAAGCGCTTGAGGATCCTTTATTCTTTCTACCGTCCGCTCCTTCACACCCTCAGGTGCATTGGCACCGTTGGTTCAGTCCTTGTCAACTCACTTCCACCTTTTACCTCGCTTTGGTGTTCTGCTACTGTCGCATACCATCCTCCTCCACCTTTGGGGTCCCCTCGCATCTGGGATCCCCTCCAGCAGTGACGCTATCTCTCTTATAACAAGGCACCACACCAGAGATGTGGTAATATGTCCTGGGCTACTTGAAGGCACTTTTTGTGGAAGAAGACGATTTTAAGGTGTGCCGACCGGGAAAACAACTTCTGGCACGCACGCGATACCGGATCCCCTTATTATCTTCTTGGTTCGCATCCTCCTACCAACCACCGGCTCACCCTTTGAGCTCCCCCCTTTAGTTTCCTAGACTTCGCCCCCACCCATCCGTTTTTACCTCACCCAGTTTGACTTCACTAAGGTTGGAACAGTGGATTCAGAAGTTTCTTTTACGTTGTTAGTCACCGCTAGGGTGCAAAGCCTGTAAAACTACTGGCACTCAGGGGATGGTGGAGGTTCGCAGAGATTTCCTTGGTATGATTGTGTACTTTGATTTTGGTTTTATTTACGCCATAGCTTGATTGCTGCATGCGATGTTCTTGTACCGTGAACAATGAATATATGAGTTAATAAATAAAAAAATGCCTGTGAGTTTGAAGGAGTGCACAAGCTTGGAATAAACTTCTACAGTCTTAAACTATATCTTGCTGATCAGTACTACCAACCTGTTTATACAGACAACTGTACCAGATACAAATATTTTCAGGTTATGAGCACGGGTTAGATAGATACTTCTGCTACCTGTATACTACGATAACTGTTCAAGACAAAAGAATCTATTCTATTCTTGTTGCAATACACCATCCTCCTCCTCACACACTCTCTCTTATGGTGATCATAGTCTTGATTACATTCGCAGTTACAAATCCAGACGGAAAACTTATTTATCTATTACCCTAGCGGGAATAGCTTACCTAATAATTAAGAGCGAGGTATATGGCTTCATAGGATGACCACATATCCGAACCCAAGCTCCCGGAGTTATGAGCTTCACAGAGGCATCTGGAAGACGACTC
>Ga0307513_10001262_pt1 | contig 36665 bp, 32 predicted proteins | sample 15_EM_MG_FD_202174 | JGI IMG/M metagenome (GOLD analysis project Ga0307513, IMG submission 202174) | Populus trichocarpa ectomycorrhiza microbial communities from riparian zone in the Pacific Northwest, United States - 15_EM | ecosystem: Host-associated > Plants > Roots > Unclassified | place... | reverse complement strand
ATGGGTGGGGGGGGAGAGGGGTGGATCCACAGACCCCCCCTCCCCCGACCCGAACGAAAGGAAGGAACTAAAGAACGAACACTGAGCCCCCCCCCCCAATTCACCCTTGCTGTCAGCGGTACCCTGCCCCAACCCTGCCGTAGCCTAGAGAAGTCAATAAGTTACAGTAGTTCTGAAGTCTAGCACCGTGTACTGTAAGCTGATGATATACAAATATTGTATGATATCTGCAAACCACTGTAACCTCCGCTGCAAGTCACTCGGTAACTCCACCACTGCGGGCCCGAGTAGCTCAGTATCATAGTTCTTTTGTCTTCACATCCACTATCGAAGATACAAAAAATAAAAATAAAAGTCGGCCCCTAAAGCGAATGACCGCCGAGCATCTCCTCACCCCCACCACAAAAGAAAGGGTTCAAGACATTCCCGATTTTCCTCGCCAAGAAAGATGGTGTAGGACGATACCAGTTATTGGGATAGCACAAGATCTGATTTGCTGGGCATCAGAAGCCTCGCTTTTGAGCCGCAATGGGTTGGGGGGGGCCGATTTACTGTCAGCGCCCTCCTGGTTGGGCGAAGAGTCCTGCCAAGTTTCCTTTGTATCATATAGCTCTCCCCCCCTCCCCCCTCTCTCTCATACTGTCGCGACTCGATTGGACAATATCTTAGGTTTGCCTTCTATCATGCTCTTTGGGGCGGAGACACCTTTTAGACCTCTCTGTGATCTTTTCGCCCATGAGCTCGTTAGCTGGTGCTAGTGCTAGTACAGTACCCCAGCTAGCTGGATAGCTGGGAAATCTCAAGCCACAAGCAAGGGGGTGCAGTCCTCAGCAGACGAGACGATAACCAAAAGCTTGGGAGGGGGGAGACCTAAATTACGAGTATCTAGCTAGCTAGCTTAGGCTAAGCCCCCAAGCACCCCAAACCTTTTACAAGTGTGAATTTTTCTCTCGTGGAGTTTATTTCCGGGCCTGGGTACGTGCAGTGGAGATGGTGGGCGGAGTAGCTAGAAGGGGGAAGCCAGGCTCAACGAAATGGCCTGCAGTGCCAGTCTAACCAAACCTTCTCTAAGGTAGTTTCACCTAATATAAGTTACAAGTTTGTGAGATGATATTGTAGATTTCCTAAAGATTGTGGAGAGAAAAAACTCGCTGGGCAGAAGGTTCTTTTTTTCTTCTTCCCTTTCTTCCCTTCAGAACTCCCTTTAATTAGCACTTGGCAAGCCACTGAGCTTGAGAATTTCACAGGACGCTAGCACATTTGATTCTCCAGAGCGAAACTTCCAGTATGATACGGTGCTGCCCCCGGTGACTATTGCGCGATCAAGCCCTGAAAAAAAGGAAAGAAAGAAACCCCGGGGCTTTGGGCTCACTTTACCAACATTCAGGAAATTTGTAATAGTCGTACGCCTCTCAGCGGATTCCAGGAACAAGGGGCTTTCCCGACTGTCATACCGCACTTAATTTCAGGTACTCGGGCACCTATTTGCCGCACCTGGATAAGTGGATACGCTAGGGGTAGGATGGGATGGGATGGGTAGATGAGCTATGTAAGTACGGAGTGGGCAGTAAAGCTCTCAATGGAAACACTTTCTTCACATACTTATCATACTTACGTACTGTCAGCACTTACGCCCCCGACCAACCCCATTGCCCAATGACAGCTCCGGGACAGGGGCCGGCACGGAAGATTTGCGGCCCGCAGGTGGAAATTCTTTCTGGCACCCCTTCCCCCCTGGGGCCCTCCCTCCTGGTGGCGGGGGGCAAATATTCTCGATGCGGGAGCCGTTAAACCGTTACGCGTGTTCTCGAGGGGAGAGAAAGTTCGCTGAAGCAATCTGTAATGCTTGAAGGGGGTTTATAGTGCAATTGAGGATACGGACATGTACTGTACAGTACATAACGCGGGAGATGACACCCATTCCCGTGGACAGGGTAGGACGCACAAAAGAAAAAAAACGTGGCGGCCACGATGCAGGAGAGAGACGAGGAGAATCCAAGAAAGGCCTGCATTAGGCTTTTGGAGAGAGAGGGGGGGGTGGGAAGGGATTCGGGTCATCCGGTGAATTTTCCGTTCAATCAATATCAGAAAATTCTATTGACTAGGGATGCTTGTCCGAGAAGCAGTCGACCAGACACACTGTAGCCATTCCTCAGCCACGGTAAAGCACACCATGAAGGAATGCTTTCATCCAAGTGGATAGATGGATGTGAGTTCATGTCTGAGGCGCGAGGCGTGATGCGGACTCGTATCACGCTAGTGTTGGGTTTTTTGTTTTTGTTTTTTTGCCCTTTTGGCCTCATGGTAGGACGGTGTTGGATGCACCAATATTTAATCATGAGCATGAGAGGTGTTTAATGGCATGCAGGAAATACGGCAGTCGATTGGAGTACCAATATCTTGCACGTTCTGGTCGGTTACGGTAACCTTCCGAGGCTTTCCCCATCAAGCCACCATGTCTGATGCCGTTGGAGCAATGTGCTTTCAGGCCAGAAACTTTCCAGACTAGGGAAATTAATACCATATATTTATACTATGTAAAGGTCTAAACCGATCTGGTATCTTGACTAGGGAAAAAAATAGTTTCGTGGATGACCAGTGAGGTATCGTACAAAGTACCCCAACCCTAAGCGCATCTGACGGGTTTTACCATCAACGATCTCCGTCTTGTCCCTCCTCATAGAACATTCGACATCGGGGGGAAAAAGCAATTTGAAAGCTTCATGTCTGCTGATATTATTTTTTACCTGAAAGAGGAAAGACTGATTCAGCAGGCGGAGTTCAGTAATTTGTTCCGTGAAGAGGGAAGAGAAAGGCAAGGTTAACGTAATGCTAGATTCCCGAAGCTACTCGATCGCGGGCGGAATAAGCGGAGATGTCAAATTTGTTCTGCACCCTTTCTCGGCGTTGTCGCTTTGAGAATTTTTGCAGTTCACGTGTAAATATCCCTGGTTTGCCCTGCTATTGGCTGGCGTGCTGCATTGGGGAGTTCAGCAGCGCTGCGCGGGGTATACAGTACGTTGGTGCTAGCAAGCAACATACGGCAAATCTTTAGCGTAGGATCAGTGTAGAGAGACCCTGTGAACCGATTGACTGAGTGGATTTCCGCTGATCCCATTTCACCCTCTCTTCGTGAATCTTTCTCGCGTTCCTAGTCATTTCCAACCATTCTCTCTTTTTTTAAAAAGGGACTGAGGTACAACAGGGTACTGATAACCTACCAGTACCTGTGCACTAGGTTACTACACGGAAGATGTACCCTTTGTCTTAGAATTGGATCGACAATGCTTTTCTTCATCGCATCATGTCCTTAGGCATGTGATTCAAATATGTCGGGAGTAACCCTAGCTGACAAGGGCCCTGCTGCAGAGATAATGCAACAGGCCTGTTGCACTGTTGGCAGTATATTTCTGTGAACTTATCTGCCATGCAAAAGTGGAACATTGCCCGTCTGTTATCGGGGGGTGGGGTGGTCAATTGGGACAGGAAATACCCCTGGTACCTTGATAATTACTTTCGGTTAATTTTTCTCGCAATATCCGGCTTTGTTCGGCTTAGGAGGTGGCAATTATTTCCAGAGCCTTGTGCAGAGATGTTGTAACTGTTGTACTTGGCGCAGTAAGTGATTGATAGCCGCGTCTTCGCGCTCACACTGTGTCACTCGGGGGTCTGGCTCGAGTGTTACATAATGCCTCCCACGCTTGCTCAGGTGTAGCTAGATACCCGAGCCCCGGCTCGTGAGTTGCGAGGAAATGCCAACGAATGAGATGCCTGTATGAGCTGTCACTGTGGGGGGAATCTGTACCATTGGCTTTGTCTGCCGTTGCATCGCACGGTGCCAACTCAACGGCAAAAGCGTGACTCAGCCGCTAGGCACGGGAGCATCCGCGCGACAAAAGCGGTAGCTCTGTTGACAAAGGCAGCCAGTCCAGACCACCGCCAGCAGGACGGGGCTCCTCCACGGCTGGTGAAGTCTCGGTGTTTTATTGGGATACGAGCAGGGCACAGATACTGAACAGTATCGTGAGCTAGCTTAAAGTGCTTGTGTACGCTAATTGAGAAGGAATTAGGTGGTGGTTGTTTTGGTATGTGCATACTCTGTGTGTTGTTCCCTTGGTGAAGTAAGGTGAGAGGCCCAAGCTTTCGGCTGGAAGGCGACAGTTTCGGAACTCGCATATCGGAGATCTTCTGCGGTAGGAATCGGCAATGATCGGGGCGACTGCAAACGCAAATTAATTTTTAGGAGCATACTTTATAAACGAATAGAGCACCCATGATAGAGACCATAACTTGTTTGCTGATAGGTCAAGGTGTGTTTATGCAGGTTGACTGGCCATCGCCTCCTGCAAGTACCACTGGTGGAAGAGATGATGGAGATCATCGAATAGATAAGTAGACTTCTTGTGGATGACAGTCTTCGCCGTATCCACGACGAAACTGGGCGGGTGACAAACAGGGGTATTTGGGGGCAAAAAGGGAAATCGTCAAAGTAGGGTAACAAAAATTCCCCGCTACAGGCCTCGCTCCGTCGTGGTATATAGTGAAGGCAATGGAGCATCTCGATGCTGCGCACATCTCAGCTGACGACCGTGTCTACGAATCACGAGTTATGATTGGCATTCGAATATTTACTTCGGGCGGGCGTAAGCTCTATCCCCATCAAGGATCCATATATCGGGGGTTGGGTGCGGTACAATTCCATGGTTCTAGGCCAGAGTTGCCGAATATCCTGTTGCCCAATGAGGAATGCTTAACCTGCCAATAGTTTGTCAAGCATACCGAACCTATTGGCGGCGATTGAAAGTAAACCGGAGGAATGTGGCCATTTCTTGTAAATTTATCTGTGTTCCCCCCAAGCTCAAATATCGCCGGTGTACCGCACAAGCTCTCATTCACAGGAGGGCGGTGCAGTTGTTTTAGCTCTCCAATGCCAGGCTCTTTCTTCACTGCGTATTACAGATCGTAAACATGGAGGCCTCCGGATAGCCGAATAGATTCTATCGATCTCGAACGACGTACAAAATTGGGTACATCTGGAAGGACCATTGAACAAGTGTCAATCCTTATAGATTGTGCTTTTCTCGGGTTTTGAGGGGAATTTGGCGGTTTCCGCGGGCAAGGCGTAAACTCAATTTTATTTCCGTGCGATGAGATTGGAGATTGACATTTCGAGTGCGTGAAGGGGGAGCCGTGATTGCGACCGGCCAAAATCTGGCCCGCCAATTAGGTGGCAGAGTTCTAAGATTTTGTTTACTTGTTTCGTTTCAAGCGCCCAGGGTGCCCCTGATAACATAGACAGCAAGTACAGAAGCTATTAGTCTATTTCCTTATGCTCGAGTATTTTGTTTGTGCGGAATTTCCTCTCAAGAACGGACATGGGAGGGTTTGTTTGCAAACCTCTAATGAAGAAATTCTGTGGGAGATTTTTTTCTTCTCATGTACCGAAAACCTAGAGATAGTTATTTTTGTACGGTGATTTTGTTTTAAAACTGCAGAGACCGCGCAGACCGATATGTAATCAGTGTACAGAGTACTAACCACGAATGCAGTCATGATAGGGTTAAAAATGCACATTTTAACTACCTTTAGGAGCAATTCTAGTCCAGCAGGTAGAAATCAACAGAACCGTATGTAATCCCATCTGGGTGGTTTAGGCGTGACTCTTTCGCATTGGTGGGCAAAGCTGTGAGTGCTGGCACGTCTCTCGGCGGTTCTGTGTACGCAGCACTTGTTCGGGGCGATGGCACCAGTGGGCGCGGCGCATACATCTACATGAGAGATGCCGGCATCGTTCTGGGGCCAAGGGACAACAACGACGCAGACTAGTTCATCGATAAACCATCTTGCTACAATCCCCGGATCGGCATCCAAATGCTCGCATTGTGTGAGTATCGAGCTAGAGAAGAATTCCGGTGGACAGTGTGAGCTAAGGCTTGCACAATTGCATCACGTGCCTGGAAATGTCTGGTTCGAGGCATGGATTGCTGGAGCACTGTACCTTCATCCACAAGAAATCACTCGGTAGGATACAAGCGACTGTGCACTGTTGAGACAACGTTGCGGGGGGAGTATGAATCGGCGCATTTGCAATTTGGTCTCGTAGTTCGTTCTTGAGGGGTGAAAAATAGGTTAGCTCTAGTTAAACCGGTAGCACTGGTTTTGACGCTCTGCCCTTGGTAGGGGGTTGCTTTGCAGGTGCCTTTGGATGGGCTTGGGATGGCTGCGCGTATGTGAGGACAAGGGAGCTCCTGGAGAAATAACAAAAACGCACACCCCGCATTTCGGAGAAGGAGTGGTTGTGAAGCATGACTAGTCATACGATGAGTACTAAGTGAGTTAGTAGAAATAGCTATTATGTAACGCTTCTTAGGGGCCTGTAAACACAGATTTTCTTTCACACCGCTATCCTACCCAAACCCTCCCAATATCACTCCTGGTGCACTGACCGACCTAGCGGAATGCTTCCAGCGGGTCAGGTACCGCCGCCTGACTAGGGGGGCAAGTAATACTCCGGGCTATATTGACGAAGATAGTGGCTGAGGTGAGACCGAGCCACCCGTACACTGTATTATGCTGTTTGTAAGGGCAGTCGCTTCAGCACCATCTCCTCCACACTGGGCTGTGGTCTATTATGCATTGAGATAAAAGAGGGGAAATGAATCAGAACTTGAATCCCAACTCTTATGGTCTCCCACTCATAATCTCAACCTCGTACGCAAATGCCTCCCTCTCCCATTATGATGGAGTAAAGCACTTAATCACAGCCGATCACCCACTCCGGCGAGCGGAACCTTGCCCCCGCCTTTCCTAACCTAAACCTGACGTGGCCGAGCCCACCAACCCCATAACAGCGCCCCCTCCTTCCTGAGAACGGCTCGTAAAAGCACACACACACCCCCCCCCCCTTACATCCTTTGCACAATAATAGCTTAACTCCAATCAAAACCAAAACGAAATATCGAGGGGATACAGACCCACCACATTGCGTCCGCGTCCCCCATATATTAACAGAAAAGGGAGCGCCTCACTTCTATGCATACCATATAATACTTTACAGACTACCCTTTCGGTACATACAAGCTTTCTGTTTCCAATCATGTCGGGCTAATTTCTTGGTTTGAGCCTGATGCTGTTCATACACATGTGCTCTTCGGCGATACCGTGTACTGCTGGTACATTGGGTTACGTGTTTGGTTCGATTGTGTTGGAAACTGTAGTTATGGGTGCGCTCTCCTCTCATCTGTTGCTGTAGTTACGAGTGACACCTCGTGACCACTTACGTCACCCCCCCTGTTCTCTCTAAAATCCTCGCTTCTCTTTTCTCTTTCTCTTTCTCCTTTCTCTTCTTTCTCACTCAACAGTCTTCTTGTTCAATAAGTATAAACAAGTCTTTTGCTTTCTCCGGTGACCACTTTGCCTTTGAACCTGAGGAACTACTCGCTTGCCCTCTTCTGCACCCGATAGTTCTCAACAGATTGCCTTGGGTGGGGGGGCTACGCGCAGGCGCCGATCGGGACCATGCGGGGAGCTGCATTAGGGAGCGAAGGGAAGGGGTCTGGGCAAAGAGGGGTAGGGTTTATCTTATTTGTGGCATATTATAATATGATTGCTGTGGGCGCTAGTGTATAGTAGTTTTGGGTCGTGGTTTACGGCACGGGTGATATTTCATGTTTCGTGATGGGAGCTATTCCGGACGGGTAAATACTATAGTTGGTTTAGAACGCGCCACATAGTAGTAAAGAATATATTTCATTAGCATTAAGTATTGAAAAATACCCGGATAAATATTGTGTGATGTATTGTGCTGGCAGAAAATCAGACCTGACTGACTGACCAGGCGTTGATGTGCTTTTGAAAGGACATGGTATCATGAAATAGATTGAAAAACACTCATTGAGGCGTTGAATATGCCACCCTGAAGGAAAGGAAAGAACGTAGATTGAAATTTTTTCTCAAGAAAAGCTTTAATCTCACGTTGGACAACTTAAGAAACTGCGGCTGTGCTATTGAATGAATTGACGGCCAGTTCAATTTTCTTGAACAGGAACTTCCGTGACGACTCGTCCCTGGTTGGTATGAAGGGACCTTGTCGGCCACCTCGTAGCATTAAAGCTATTCCTGTTTTCTCCATGCTGATCGTTTGAAGCTCGTTTAGAGAAAGATCCCATTGGCAGTGAAGCTGTTTAGCTTTGACAAGCATGATTCGCCTAACCCTTCATTAGTGTCGGTCTCACTGAAATAAGGTAAGGGTTACCTACGAATATGTTAACATTACTACTAGGTCCTGCTCGGGGAGTTCTAGGTGAGCAATGTATTCGTCGTCAAAGAACTTTCCGTTGTCTAGTTGCTTCAACCAAAATTGGCCGAGCGCTTCGCGCTGCGAGTACGGTCTAACAACACCATCCTGGCCGATGTATCGTGTGAGGCGAACCCGGTCGAGTCCTTCCGCGTCAAAAACAGTCGTCGTGTTACGGATACCCTCTGTGACATCTGTACCACTCGAATATTAGTACTGAGCGATGAAGCGATAGGGTGGGGTTGCGTACTTGACGCGAGATCAAAGACTCCAATCGCAGGCTTAGTAGCCAGACCAACAACGCCCTTGCCAAGCCCCTTAAAGAAACCTAATGCGCCTTCACGTTCTGCGCCTTCTAGCGGCTTTCTAGCAAGCCCGCCAAGCCCACTGGCGAAGCTGGTGATGAGTGAGTCTGTACCAGATGTTATACCATACAGTGCGTGTTTTGGGCGGTTTCGGGCTCGCGACATGCGTCTACGATCTTGGAACTGTTTGTCTAGGGTTGCTGCGGCGAGGCCTGTATGTAGGTGGTTGATTAGTATTCATGGAGCGTTGACACTGTAGGGAATGTGTTTGCATGCCTTTAGCCATACTACCTGTAAACTTGGATAAGCTGTCGGATACCCCGAATACCGACTTCTTGAAGAAGCTGGTGGCGCCCTTGGCTAGCCCGAGACCAACCTCCGCTGGGCGATCCGTCATGATGAAGCCGTTGTAAGGCTCATAAAATATGTCCAAGACGCCAGAACTGATATTGTTGAACAATCCAACGGGGTTGCCCAAAAAGTCTGCCGATCCCAAAATCTTGTGAATTTGGTACAAGAACTCGTTGCTATAATGGGTCTGAAGGTGTCGCGCAAGGACTGGCATTGAAACCCTCGCATTTTCCAACATCAAAGCATTCAAGCGCACCGGCGCGTCATTGATATTTCCGATCGCCATTGTAAAGACGTTTAGAATAAATAGTAAGGGGTTACGTGATGAAGTTTTGTCCTCAACATTGACTACTTCTGTCCTGAGAAGTGAAATGTCGAGCTGTGCGGGTTGAATGTTCAGCAGCTCGAAATACATATCTTGCCCGCTACTATCCGTCTTCGGCTCTGGAATGTCTAAGTCGTCGTCGCAGAGTTTTCCGTCATCGGGTTCCATCCAACTAGCACCGGGGATCTTAGAAAAATCGAGAAGCGCGTAAATAAAGTCCTCATCGATTTCAAGCGTCATCTGTTGCAATAGGAATGTGGCGTATTTAATGTAGAGTACGCCGTATGCTATTGTACATTAGTGGCTGCTAATGATTTAGGATTTCGGGGGAGTATAGTAAACATACAGTCATCCTTCACTCGAGTGATTGATGCATGAAGCGAGGGGTGAACATCCATTTCTTTACCTGTCTTCGGTACGACGCTAGGGTAAAGAATAATGGGAAAAAGTCCTCCATACAATTGATTGTCAATTTGAATCCACTTCAAAAGCACGTTGAGGGTTTGGAGAAGGAATGACTCATTGTATTTCACCTCCAGGTCACGGAACGTAATGTAGGCCAATTCTTTGAGCTGTCGGTTGATAAGTGAGATTCCGATCCCAGCAAATCGTATTTGGACCTGAAAGGTAATGTCACTGTCCTCATCCTTGACTTCGAAACCGGCGCTTGTCGCAACACTGGTGGATGATGTATTGGCCTTGGGTTTGTACAAGCTCTTGGAAGGTCGGTAGTTGGAAAGGACTAGAGTTTGTGTGGGGCCATCGGCTCGAACGTTGATCTCGATTATCTTCTTTGTTGGATTGCCATCCTCACCAATTACGCCAGTTTCCACTTTGAAAGGAACCTAGAAGTAGGTAAGAACCCAAGATCTATCCTGGCGGAAAAATAAGGTGGGAGCTTACTAAATTACCGATCTCAGCAAGGCGAACATGTCGCTTCCGGTCGCGAACCATCAGAACAAGCTCTTTGCTCTTAGCAGCGGGGAAATCCCAGGCGTAAGGCATAATGCTTCGGGGCGGAATCTTGTAATAAACTGGACGGAAGTCACTCTCCTTTTCTTCGTCGTCGTCCTGGTTGGGGTCGGCTTGGTAGAAAGTAAATTCCTGGCTACTCTCATTCCGTATAGAGAATGGCCAATTCTTCTTTTCAATACTGAGATGTAGGAAAATAGTGGCCTTCTCCTGTAAGATGTCTATCCGTATAAGGCTTTGCCGCTGATTAGCTTTATGCATCTTAACGTGCACACTTCCTAAATCAGAGATATTAAAAGGCGATGACCATCGATTATTGATGCCAGGGAAGAGCAAAGTCAGTTGTTTACGCTCAGAAGCTTTGAGGAAATGCAAGGGAAGTAACTCTCCAGGGTTGAGAGTCATGATGTTATTTGAACCGGTGCTAGGCTCTCTTATCTGAATAGCTTCCGGTAACTTGCTCTTGAGGATAAATCGAGGAGTTAATGTAACTATTTTCGTCATTTTGTATTTTCCCTCTCCTTCGTCCACTGATATTCCGATATGCAACTCAGTTTCCTTGGTTGAGGACGGAAGGACTACGTCTGCAACATTTCCGATCGCTTCAAAACTGTGAGGTCTACTCCAGGTTGAATTTCCGACTTTGAGAACTGCACGGTTTTTCCGGTCATCATTCGGGTAGGAAAACATGTAAGGGACAGCTCGTTGAGAGGATCCTGCACCTGAAAGTATTAGCTGGGGTCATGAACCGCCGAAGGAGATGTCTCACTCGTTTGCATCTGCCCCGCAGCAACCTTTGCGGATTGTAACAAAGACTTGGACATAACCATCATCGTCAACCCGGTTTTGTTTAGAATCACGTAAGGACTATAGACCGCGACTCGGAAGGCGCCACCACTATTAGCAATCGGGAAGTAATGCAGCCGGAGCTTTAGTTCTAAGCCCTGGTTGTCTCTTGCCACCAGTGTTGTCTCTTTATCAAACTCTGTGCTATCGGAATTGATTATAGCGAAGTCACTGGCGGTATAAACGGTATCTTGCATATCAATACTCATGAGAAGCAGGTGTGAAAGTTCGACCACATGGACTGGGCTCAAGCCACCTTTGCGGAGAAAATTTGTCCATTCTTTCTTAGTATGCTTGTCATATATGCGGAACTTGAAGTCATAGGGGAGAAGGTTTTGGACTTCGAGGGGCGCAGACAACTGGATCCTCATGTATGGATATGATTTTGTGGCTGGATTATTCCGTGAGAAGGTGGCGTGCATTTGGAAGTAAAATGGAGGCGTGTTATTTCTCTCCTCACTATTGCAGTTGAGACATTTAGTCGGTTTTTTCAGAAGGGTCCTCCAAAACAGACGGTCTTGAGACCAATTATACCCGAATCCAGCTAGAGAGGAGTTAGCAACTGAGTAGTGCTGGAGGAGATTGAGGGGGTTCACCATCTGGCCTAACCACTACTGATTGGTGATATGCGGCCTCTATTGGGGCTGGCTGGCTTTCGCCCGGTAGTATTTTATAGACCCTGACGATATTCTGAGCTTCAATGTCCAAGACACCGATCTCGACAGGAATTTGGGTGTTGTTCTCAATGATGAGAGGTGACCTGAAGGTGATGTACTTGACGTTATCTGTCCCAAGATGAACCTCACATAGTAGACGGTGGAGGGTATTGTCCTTTGGCGGACGAAGTGTATAAAGCGTCTCCCCTTCTTTATTAACGGGTATTTCGGTAATACTCTCGAACCCTGAATTTTCAATTTTGATGCCTACAATACCGCTGGATCCGTCGGGGCTCAGGTTTTCTCGCATCTTCTCCCATTCTTCAAATCTCCAAGGCACTTGTTGCCCATCCTCGAGCTTGACTGCCATTGATTCTCCTAGGAGTGGGTCAGAAGCAGCCCATACGTGCAAAGGAAATCCTGTCTGGTTGCGAATCCGGTAAGGGGAATCGGCGCCGCGAGGTTTTGTCAGTATATCCTCGTTTTGTTGCATAAATTGAGCTGCCTTGGAAGCTAAAGCTATTGTCTGGGACGTGATGGTCAATTCTAACATCTTTCGAGAGATAAGATCAATTGAGAGTTTTCCTAGCTGAACCGAGCGCGACATCTAACGTCATTTAGCAGATGTTTATTGGGATATTCAGGAGTGGCCTTACATGGAAGCCTAACTGCCATGGTTCAATCAGTGGCTCCCAAGCAGATTTCGAAAAGTTGTAGATGTTCATGAACAACTCGATACTTGTGTCCGCATCCAGCTGTGGAACACGTTTAGTAATGGATGGTAGATTGTTAATGGATGACATACCTCTCCGGACCAATCTTTTACCCGAGCACTGAAATGTTTTACGCTTAAGTCCAATAATGGTAGCTCATGCTGGTCTCCGATCAGTATTACTCGCATCCCAGAAAAATTGGCTGTCAACTCTTCCCGCTTCACAATTGTCGAAGCGGCTTGTCGGCCTTGGGATGTCTGATTCCTAGAAGTGCCGGAAGATTTTGCACCCTGCCGTGCCGCAGTTGAAGGCTCTTTCCCGCTGGCAGTTCTTCTCTTGAGAGATTTACCAGACGCCTTTGAGGTGTCAAGACGCTTGGCCTCACCCTCTATCTCGGACTTGCCTTTGTTGGGTGAAGACATTTCTGATGCCTTATTGAATATTTGGGTCGCGAGAAGGATGTCGCGTAAAGATACTCGCAACACCAATGGGCCGACGTCTATCCGGATGCTCTGGATAGACTGGTTCGCACCAAGGGATCGGTTGTCCATCGATCCGGTTATTGTGAAGTCGTCTAGAATACGGAGGCGGCTGGTTTCAAACTTGTCCATCCGGCACAAGAACATCCCCACTTCCTCGACTTGAAGGGTTAGAGCGTGTTGCTGCGAAATTAAAATCTGCTTTGTGCTTAGGACGATAGCTTCTGAGTTACTGATTCCGGGGTTCGCAATAAGCATAACTTGGGAATCGACTATATTGACTTGGAAGGAAACGGACATTGTCTCATTGGTTTCCTTGGCCTTATCACCTTTCCTGGAGTCTGTAGACCTTGACGAATGATCTATCTTGCTAAGCGAACCTAACCCGAGGCGGGTACTTCTCTCGCTGAGATTATCTTCACTCTCAGAGGTTTCATCTAACGCTTCTGCCGCCGGATCCTCCTCAGTTTCTAGCGCCGACATCACAAAGCTCCGGAGGGCAAAGATATAGTCCAAGGCAAATACAATTCTGGGGCTATCGATTGTTAGAAGTGCCACAAGGTTTCGCTCGGTACCACTTGAGATCGTAACACTGGCCATGAATTGTGACCCCTGATGATTGGTTGACGACATGATCTTACGGAACTTATTGGTTTCCTGGTGCCGGCTATCTCCAATATTGAAGGAGTCGATTAGAAGCTCTGATTCAATAGAACCGTCGCTGATCATTCGGAGCTTAACATTAGTATTGCTCAGGGACGCTCTAGACAAGCTTGCTGCTTCAAGGTCACCAACAGGATTATCCGGGTCAGCAGTGAACAATTCTAAGGCTATGCTCCCTACACTAAAGACCATATCCACCTTGGTCCAGGTGTCTGGGCTGACGCCTAGTTCCGGGTTCAGATGTACTACTTGGGCTGGCTCCTCGTTCGATTGTCGGATTGTCTTTTTCGCTGGCTCCATCTCCGTCGGGAACTGTTCGACAATTTCTTCATCTTCGGGGTCACCTGCAAAGACCATCGGAATTGATCGGGAGAGTTCTAGTAGGAACTTGAACTGTGTCTGGGTTAACTTGAGATTGAGGTCGGACATCGCACCCTCGATCTGAGAGAATTAGTTTATGTCTGAAATCGCAGGGTTAAATCCTACCTCGAGATCTGGCCGCTCGGCATTACAAGTATGTTCAAGATATGTGACTCCAAAAGATATATCTAGTTTGTCCAAAAGCTCAAGCTCCTCTTTTTGACCGCCATTAAAGTAAAAGTCGGATGTCAGTCGCGTCTTACTGATTCCGGCGGAAATCTTATTCACTACAGGGGAATTTTCGGAATTGTCGAGGGGGACAAATTTGTTCTGAGCGTAGAGCTCTCCGAGGTATGCTGTGAGAAGATCCCGCTCCGCATGACCACCGACATTTGTTCGCGGGAAAACTATAATGGGGGTTCGGACCAAGATATCAAAGTGAATCTGATTTGCGTTTTCTTGCATTTGGCTAGCTTGATTCATAGCAGCTTGGCGCGCAGCGTTAAAAAGTGCTTGCATTTTCCCGAATTTAATAGCGTAGTCAATAATCTTCCGAAAGGGTTCTTCCACAAAGTTGATTTTAATGGATCCGGAACGGAGGTAGATTGAAGAATTGTAGCCAGGGTATGATTGGGTTGCTTCTGGATCGAATGTCTCATATCGGAAATCTGCTAGTTCGTCACCCTGGATAGTAACAAGCTGCCTTAGTGGCGAATTCTCTTCAGCGCCTTCATTGATGTCGTCAAAGAGAGAAAAGTCTCCAAGCCGGGCTCCAATCCGCATAGTTTTCCCCATGAGAAACATACCAACGTCCGCACGGGCAAGGCTAAGGGTTGCTAAGCGTATACCGTCATTGTTGAGGATGAGACCTATACTATCCAAGTTGATCTTAACACGGATTTTGTCGGCCTCTGGGGGATCGTTGGAAGCCGCTAGGTCCGTCGCCTTCTCTCCGGAATCTTGTGTAGCGCCTTCTATAACTTGGGTCGAAGTCTTTTTTTGATTGTTACCCGGATTAGTAAAGGTTGTGATGATAAAATCAAGAAGTGTTAAAACAGTCTTTCTAGTTATCACAACATTAATTGTGGATATAGAAATGTCCACGTTTGTCTCAATAGCCTCATAGACTGTCATAAATTCTGGAGACTCTCGCTTCACCTTTACGTACTTGACAAAGAAGAGGGGACTATCGTTTGATTGTTCTTGAAGCGCGTCAGAGGTAACAATTCGCTTGAAGGTAGTGGACGGATCGTCATCTATCAGATCTTCGACGTTTAATGACTTTAGAATTATTTCCGCAGCCATATCAAATGGTCTGATGTGGAAGTCTAAAGCAAAATGTTCGGCAACTAGGAGGACTAGCTGCTTATCGGGATTCCTCCCCTCTGGGTCTGCCCGGAATAGAGATCCCCGCAGTTCTCCCACGGTAAACTTGAGTTCGAATGTTCTCTGATGGGTACTAGGTGAATCGTTCGGAATACCATCAGATGCTTCCTCAAAGTGCTCATCAGTCTCGGCATCACTGTCATCCTGCAGCACCAGGTCTTCTTGCTTTGAAGGGAACTGGAAGGGGGCTCGGCGAGCTTGGTCATGCGTGGGCTTAGACCTCCACTCTTGAGCAGGTTGGCGCACTGGCTTCTGGGGGTTAGGTGATCCCTCCTGGCCTAGCTTCGGGATTGCCATGTCGATTATTTTCATCAAGGCTTTATACTTTTTGTCCGACAAAGAAGCATGAAGAACGGGAAGATGGCCGGACATTCGGAACTTTGTAAGATTTGAAGCTTTAGGAAGGATAGATACATCGACTGTGAAATTGATGTTAATCCGATCAACAATATGAAGATGCTTCCTGTCGGACTTTGCACGTAACTGTAGTTTCGTTTCTTCCACGGAAGGCCCAATGAGAACCTGGTCTTAAAATTAGATTGTGAAGGATAACTTGGATTCCAGAGCGGTAGGCACGAACCTGAGTTGATTCTAATTTCAAAGAAAACTTGTCATACATCAATGACTCTAACCTTGCATAATCCTCGTCACTATATTGTAGCCTCTGTTTGGAATGTATCTCTCTGATATCTCGCTTCTTTACCAGGTCGCTCGTCAGACTAACATGTCCGGCGTCGAGAATCAAACAATTCGACTTCGCGTCGCAAATACTCTCAGGTATAATAATTAGAGGTGCTTGCAGGTCTAACTTGGCGTTAAGTGTCTTGTGTTCTTCCAAAGCGAATTCCAGCCCTGCCCGTGTTTGTTGTCGGATGCCTTCTACAGTAGCCCCAGCTGATTCCATTAGAGCACCGATACTCTCCATATGCCGCTCCGGAGGCTTAAAAAATTTGTAAATCTCCTCTATAAATATAGGGTTGTAGATAATCTCCATGCTCCTCATCTTCATTGTAACTGCTGAATCGGCACTCTCATCTAGCGGGTTACGCTCAAGGGAAGCTTGAAAAAACGGCGCATCAGAGTCCGATTCGTTTGGGACATTTTCGTCATCGTCGTCCAGTTCTTCAAGTCCGAGAGCAGGGACCACATCCTTGACTCTCACGATCTGGGGATATAAGGACCCCTTGGTTGTGCCATCATAAACTCTTAATCCTCCCAGGCTAAGCTCACCATAGAAGGAATCAGGGCGTTGCAGGACCCTTGACTTGAACGTGTCAAACAGGAGCGCCAGTATTTCTGTTCCGTCTCCGTGGGGGTCTCTCTTGAGTGTGAAGCTTCCGGTTCTCAAACTCGCCTCGACCTGCATTTTAACCGAATCACGTGGAAGGTCGATGGATTCTGCTATAGCCTTCTTCTCATCCCAATCAATCGCTTCATAAAGCTCTTTACGTTGCTGGTCAGTCATAACGGCACTCTGCTCCTCCTCTTTCTTTTGAGCAGAGCCCCACATCCATGAAACCCACCCTTGCGCTTGCTGTTGCTCCGGCTTTTTGACCAAGGCGCGCTCCTTCCGCAACTGATTTCTTGCAAGGGATCGATAGAATCTTAGATCCTCGTATGACAGCTTCCGTTCAAGCTTCTTCAATTCCTCCGCCTCGGATGCCGGCAGTTGCTCCTGCTGCTTTAGTTGCTTGAACAGCTCAATATACCGTTTCCTGTCATCCCTTCTCTCACGGAAGTAATCCCAAGACCATTTCTTATTTTTCTCGTGTATTCGGCTTAAAACTGCGTTACCAGCAAAAAGAAACCATGCCCTTGGGTCCTCCTTTGGGGACTTTCCTTTTGGTTGATACTTCTTGTATTGTTGGTGACGCAGGTAAAAGTGAAAATTGTCAATCATCATAAGCACGTCTCTATATTGGTCCTCATCGAGAATAAAACCAATTTCGTTAAATATCATTTGGGCTATCATCTTAGGAACATCTGCTCTACCGGTTTTGTTCATTTCAATATGACCAGTGCCGCTCACAGGCTTTAGCACAAACTGGTGGCCAGCAGGTATATCGTTTTCAGACGCTATGAGGCCCTCGAAACCTTTTACCATCATCGCGTGGGTATTAGGGCGACCCCCAAAGTGCTCAGAGTCTGTGTTCCAATAGATGGCTAGCGAGCCCAACTTGGCGAGCTTGTGGGTAACAGAAACGTTATCCTGGATAAAGTTGGGTTCCCAATTTTCGTTGGTTGAGACGGCAGAAAACTCCTCAAGCGTGAATCCAAGGGAGAACGGGTGCTATCGAAGTCAGCATCCTTATTTAGTAAAGTATTGAGGGAGAGCCGGTATCTACCCCTGGAGTGCTGAGAGAGTCCTCGTATCGGATATGGATATTTTTCACCGTGATTTGAAGATTATCTAAGATCTTTATCACCAGGTGTTAACAGGTAATCTTGGGCAGACATTGGCTATTCGGTTCCTACTTTGGTGACAAGAGTGTTTGTGAAGCTCTGGTTTTTCTGCAGTTCCTCCGGTGACATCCCCTCAGTATTCCTATCTTGAAGTAACTCGGCATTTTGAAGTTTCTCTTGTTTGATGGATTGCTTCCGCCGTTCCTCTTCTTCCTCGTTATACTATGTAGTAACAGGTAAGCGCCTCGGAGATGATAGTTATAACTGGGGGTTGCCAAGAGCGATGCTCTCACCTCCTGATCAGCCTTTGGGTTGGCTAGTAGATAGACATCTTCGATAATTACTTTCACCGGCTTGCCTTTCAGATTACTCCAGGGGATTCTGTCATGTTGTCAGCCGTGAATCAGCTACCCCGAGAGACAAGCCAGGCTTACTGTAGTGTAAGTTGCCCCAAATGTCCTTCTATGACATTTATGGGGAGCTTCATGTGATCCAAGGCCTAAAAAACAGTAAGAAATTATTCCATGGCCCATAAGCAGTCTTGATAGGATATACCTCTTTCTTCAGCTCTAGGTTCCGTAATCGTACATCGCCACTGAGAAAGACCAACATGTTAGTAAAGACCGTGATTAGCTATTCTCAAAACCAACCTCCAGATGCCAACATTTAGCTGTTTGCTATCGAAGTTCTTAATGTACCTGATCACAGTGGTCAGTAAATTGGAACACGGCTCGGGGTCAGTTACCATCGCACATCCCCAGGAACCGATTCATTAGCGTCGCAATCTGACCGCAAGATTAGTGAAACATGGCCCGACACCACTCGAGATAGCTGACATACCAATCCTTCCAACATTCTGATATGAGATCCTGCAACTGGCAGTACAGTTTGAAGGAATTCAAATTCTCAACAAAAAAATAGGTGAGAGAAGCTAATTGGCCCGTCTAGACCTCAACCACCTAGCAGGCTGCCCCGCTTCTTTGTAATTTAGTGCCCGAGTGTGATGAGCTTTAAACGGAGGTAAGAGAGAGATGAATTGAGAGAGCTCAGGGCCAAATTAGATGCGGTAGGAACGAATTAAACGAGAAGCCAACTGGGGCGTTGTTGGGTGAGGAGTGGTGCGATGACTGAAGAAAAGTGAGGAAAGAACTGGTATCCGGTAAAGTTCTGCATGACGTCTGAGAGAGGTAACGGCACTAGGATGACGGGTGCAGGGCGCGTGAGTGGCTAGTTGTGGCACACTCAACTACCGTATTAGCCCCAGATTTTCCTCCCGCGCAAGTAAATTTACCCGTACACTAACCGTGTCCGCGAATATGTTTTTAAACTAGACAGGGATTATTTTTCCTGTTAACTATCCCTTTCGTGTTGGATAACATATTCCCGGGTACGGGCATACGGTAGTAGAGACCTAGATGGCAGTTAACGGAAAAGAGACCTAGGTCTCTGAATGAGTTTGCGCACCAGGTCTAGGTGGCTGAGTAGATGGAAGATGGGAATTGAGTAGGGTACGGTAATATCGCACTGCCTCAAATCTGTTTCCTGCTCAAATTAGGATTCCCAGATACACAAATTAGGTACTACCCATACTAACTGCCATAGTACAGGTGATAATCCACAAGTGGTAGGGATAAAGTATCTAAACAGTTAATTTAGGTTAACCCGCAAAATAAACCCTGCCTTGTACGAAATCTTTATCCCTGGCACTTGTACTACTGAATGCCCAATATTATCATTTGTAAAACCTTTCAATAAAATCTAAAAAGAGCGCTGTGTTGCTGCTGATTTATTGTTCTGCAGCGATGGGATTTCTTCAGGTCTGAAAAGCCGTATTTTACACTTCTTCCAAGGTCTCGCTACCCACCTGGGCGTCCAAGACTCTTAGATTAACAGAAAATAACCTGTTTTCCTGCCACCTAGGTCTCCTTGCGCAAACTCTCTAGTATCGTAAACAGGTTCGCACATAGGTTAATCAATTTGACGAGTATACGGCACCGCATTATCTACTACAAATATTATGCAGTTTCCGCCAAGGCCGGTGTTGCATAATGTTGGACGGTGTGTGGAGTCTGAAATCGGCCTTTTCAGTACTCCTAGTTAATATTATGACAACCACAGGCTGGTTTCGCGCGCCAGCAATACGCCATCAAGTGTGTGGCGCTTGTTCGATGGTAACGGATAACACAGTAACCTACAATACATAAGACCTGTACTAGAGCCTTTGCAACGGGACTTTGAATATGGTTGGCAGAGGGGCTAGTAGTTCGGGGGGTGTCTGGAAGGGGCAAGGAGGACTCTGTAGGTTGGTCAAGTGATATATAGTAAAATTTACCAGTAACATGACACCTATCCCTTGGGGGTAAAATTCGTTGCTAGGTGCCAAACCAAAAGTAGCTACCGGATAACTGTGGTTGGTGTCAAAATTGAACCTTTCAGACAATAGCTGCCCCGCTGGTAGCACCTTGATAAAACCACAGAATACTATTAAAATTCAGTTCATTCCACATCCAGCTCAGCTTGCCCGGCATCGAATTTATTTTACTTCTTCGTGCTGCACAAGGGATAGTCCACAATACAAAACTGATTGGCATTTGAAATGGAAGCACGGCATTATAATTAAAGTACCATACTGTGACAGAAGTTTTAGTACAGTTAACCTGAGTTGCTCTTTATCTTATATAAGAGTAGAGAAAGTGGATCAGAATAACTATTAATATTTAAGAATTAGATAAATGAAAATTTAAGAACATGATCCTAAGTAATAAATATATTATGGAATCTTTTAAAAATCCTAGAAGGGTTTAAATATTCAGGACAACCATACCAGGTATGATAGTTGTATTGTTGTAGGTTAGTGAAATATGGTGGAAGTTTCATCCTACTCTAAAAGTAGGATTAAGATACAATTTTTACCGGTATACTATTGATCTTTCTCTGCTCATCAACTATAGTTAGGATCCGTCCATACCCCCCAAGCACAGGAAACCTTAACCGATATTTCGAGAATTGGAATATAGAAGGATTAGATCAGCCTAGTGCAGTATATACGTGTGGGTTCAGTGTATACGTGTGGGTTCAGTGATGAGAACTTGGAATTACTACCTCATAATAACGATGAGAATGATGTTTCTACTCTTTTGAGGAAGTGTCACTGAAACAAGAGCTGGATGGAAATTGGGGGTTGAAGCATAATATATTTCTTTTTCTATAATAATATTATAGCCATTGCCTTATTTTCCACGCCCAGACGCCCTCTCTGGCTTTGTTCACATTGCACCTAGCGCCTTAGCTGTTGCGGCATCTATGATGCAATGTTTCAACCTTAAACCCACCGCGCCCACACCGTTCTCCTATGAGTGTTAATTTGGAATAAGCACCATCCCGTATCGCACTCATTCTATGAACAAAGTGCCGTAACATCTTAACTCTCAGCTAAAAATTTACTCCAGAAACGACCCATTAGATTAGGGATCACTTATTTGGTCGGGCCGTGAGCGGAACAAACCCCCTGTTGGGAGTAGCTGAGCCCTCTTGTCTAAATCATCGCTCGTACTTCTTCATATCCTGTGCCAGCCCGGCGATTCTCCCTCCGCCGCTCAGAAGCATCAGGGTTGTGAGATCAAGCCAACTATTTAGGGGAGTGTGATGATTTGGGCATGTGGTATTACTTGCCGTTTTAGAACACCACTATTCCTAAGAAGGTGTTTAGCTGAGGAAGAAACTACCTTTTTGACGGGAGGGTCATAAGATCAAGAGAGCGGGTGGGGGGGAGGGGGCGGTGGACGGATGTTCGTACCCCACGTTTGTAAAAAATTCCGGGTTTGCCTTACGAAAACGGCTCAAGGATCGTTCCGTATCATTCTACCAGCGCTCCTCCGGATCGTCAGGCAAACGCCTTTTCTGCTTACGCGATCACTCTGCGCCCTTGTTTCCCTGGCCTTCCTTGTCAGTGGCCCCCGCTTTCCTTCATTTTTCCCATTTTGTCCAACAATATCCCCCGCCATCTCGGGAACTAGGCTCACACTTCCTTTTTCTTGTATTATCCCAACCTTTTAAAATTTCCTTTCTTTTCACTTCTTTTCACTTTTCACTTTTCACTTTTCACCTTTCTAAGGGCAACTATAGTAACCTAGCTACCGAATTCGTAGTACTACCAAAGTGCCCGGTATCGATGAATCATCGTTCTTCAAAGGACATAGAAGGCTCCTCGATAGGGATTCGCAACTCCCGGTTCCGCAGGATTAGTGCCGTGCCTGCATTCTGCTGCAATGCCTTGATGCATTGAGCCAAGGGAGCGTAAACTTTTAAAAATTGTCCCGAGATGTACAAGGCTGACTGATGCTTGCTGGATGTGTGAACCCATGCGGCAAGGGGTGGGAGGTAACTTGAACTTTGTCCCCGTGAGTTTTTAGGCTGATTGGAGTGACTTGGTTTCGTGCGCCTGTCCCCCTATCTGATCACAGTTAATCACTCTCTCCTATAAACAGCGCTTAAATCGTTCGTGACAATGGGCCGATGAGGGCTGCAGATGTCACTCCGACGACGACGAAATGTTCTTAGGAGATAAGCCCACCATCGTGTCCTTGCGCCCCCCGAGAGGCTCCCTCGCGAAGCATAAGGCCTTTCACAAGATTCACGAGCTGAACCCTGAAGAGTGCCGAAGCTACTTGTAAAGAGTTTTCCACGACAACGAGATATCAGCTACCGTTGGCCTGGGCCCGTGTTCATGACCACTCCCATGCCTCCATTTCAACAGCAAGTCTGAGATGGACAACTCTATGAAACCCGCCCTTTCATCAGAAGGCATGCACCTCATGCGCTCCATCACACAACAAAAACTGCTGCGCAGTATTCCTAAACAATCCGGATCCAGCAGATCCGCAGGTTGGTGTTCAAGTACAGATAGGGTTAACATCACCCCTAGGGAAGCTATGACTAGAGAGGGAACTGAAAACAAACACCAATGCCACGCCCTCCACTACCATACTTCCTTTCCTTACCATCTTGCTATCTATTTTGCCTTGCAGCCGCTGCTAACCGGGTGACACATATCGGTTATTGCGTTGGCCAAGAGCCGTTCTAGAGGTGGGATGAATCAAGAAGGACGGCACAAGGATGATCAGATTTCGTGTCGAAAACAGGCCAGTAGCTAAGGTACCTAGGGAATCAGCGGAGTGAGGGTGTTGAATGAAAGGTAGATTAAGATTAGAGTAATATCTAACCTCAATCAACACATCAGCATATCAGGCTGCGTCCTTTCTCTCTCCCCCCAGATTATTAAAGCGAAAAAGAGAGGTTCGCAAGAACGCGGGAGGGAAGGGGGGGAAAGGCAATAGATGGCCAGTGGACAAAGTAAAAGGAAAAGGAGGAATCATTCTTTACCTCCTCCTGTAGCGAAAAAGCAAAACTTACCTATTCCCATATCGCCCGCCACGTCACCAAAGAGCTTTATCCGGGTTTCCTTTTTCATTGAATAAAGTCAACGCAATATTTGCGGACAAGCGGAAGATTCACTTCCGGCTCTCATACCCCATCGTACCGGCCCCTCCTATTATACCAGCACTTTGGGACACAATCCTGCGCAAATATCAGCCCTCACTCACCCCGGGCCAGCCAGTAGTCAGAGATTCAATGAGGATATCATGCTAGCAAATACCGGTAAGTAACACTACACATGACACACAAAAAGCCCACTCGGTCACCCCCAAAAGTCTCAGCCTTCCCGATCCGGATCACGACCAGCCGGGCAGGGGCATTCTATAAAAGGATCTTCTCAATTTTTCGGAGACCCCCTCAAGCTTTACATCGCGAGACATACAGGAACGGCGAAACAACGAGTGCTTGTACAGTACCTGAGCGTGGCGCAGAATGATATGCAAAGAAGATCGAGTGAGAATTCGTGCGTTAGGGCTTGGCGTGTAATTACCCTGGTGCTATGCCGTGGGGGAGCTAGATATAGTCGTGTCGGGGGTGAGGGATAGATAGTGAGTGTAAGATTTGGATTAAATTTTTCTTAAATCTCATTATTTCAACATGTGGACTTGAACGAAACCTGAGGGTGGGCAGGCGCGGGGGTTGGATGGGGTAACTTTAGGTGGAGGCATTAATACTGTGGGTATTAATGATATCTTGGGTAGCTGCCTATGATACCAGTATGGTAAATCGTATCCCACCCAGGACCATACAAATGCCAAGTACGTGATGTGTTCTGTGCACTGTGCGCTAATGGCGGCAGAGCTAAGAAGGGAGGGCTGGCAGCTAGACTTGCCGTACCAATACAAACTGATTGGCTTTTGCGCTTGTCCTGCTGCGGTAAGTTCCCGTGTTTGTGGTTGCCCTTCTGATTTGCGACCTTTTCTTCCCGCCTGAGCACGCACCCACAGCAGGGCCGACCGCGCGATGCTTATTCGCTTTGAGGTGGAAGTTCTTGCCGGATTAGTGATCAACTTAAGAAAGGGTTGATGAGCCGGATTGAAAATACGTGAACCTCCTGTTTGGGCTCGAGAGGCTGGCTTAGTTAGGTAGGTAAAGGTAAGTGCAACAGGCAATCGTGATGGGTGATGGCGGAGGGGAGTGTGATGATGGCGTAATCGGATGCCTATTGCGGGAGCAGATATGGATTGCGAGGATTGTTGTTCCCTCGAAGTATTCAAAATTGTTGATTGGACATCTAAGGCGATGATGGCTATTATATCGATACAGTGCCGACCCAGATCAGTACACTGGTGAACTTGGTCTGAATCACCTTTCCAATCCGTCTATCTAAGAGGAGGTAAGCTCAGCTAAATCACCAACTTCACATGCGATGCTTTGTCCTCTGGGTTCTTCTCCGGAGCTCTCCAGTGCAGTCTACTTGTAATTGAATCATCGTTGTGAATACGACCACTATTGAAGTGGCACTAAGATCTAAGCAAAAAAGCTAGATTTGGATAGTATGCAATACTAGCTGTGTTCACAAACGTCGTTCAATCAGGGCAAACCGGTATAGCACAGCACTTGTATCTCGAGCATTCTCTCCATCACCTCCCCTAAAAGGTTCAACCAAATAACCTCCCAATCAGCGAACCTCCAACCCAAATCCTCTCCCCCCACGGCTTGTCTGAGCCCTTTATCTTGGCCCATGACAGAAATAATAATAACAAACCCTCCTCACATGAAGTGGCTTACATGTCAAATCCCCTCCCCCCCCCAAAACAAATCCCCAATCGGGCCGAACCAACCACTAGGGCACGGACCTTGATCGCCATATCACAAGAAATAACCCCCACCAATCCGGTGAACCGGAGAAATCCAATCGAAATCCCCGCCCCCTAGGTCAAACGAGTAGAAAATGTCAACCTTTTTTTGTATTGCTTTTTTTTCCGCCTTAAAATAACGTCCTCGAATGCTCGAGCTCAAGTAGAGTGAGTGCACGTCCCCAGTCGCTCAAGATAGCAGAGGGAGAGTGGGAGGGAGGAAAATGGTAAGGGAAGAGGAAGGTTCCGAATGACGGAATAGGTATTCCGGTTGTGCTATTATGCAAGCAAGCATGTAATAGTTTACTTGTTAGGTAGTTGGTGACAACCATGCGGCTTTCACGGACGGGAATGGGGAAGGCAGAGAAGTACTTGCATAGTCGCGACTGAGAGTTTTGGTTCGGGAGCGAGGGAGCCAAAGAGGAAGGCTAGAGGGAAATACGGGAACTATTTTGTTAGATATTTTGGTGGGCCCAAAAGATGAACGGAAGAAGGGTCTGCTCCCTAGGTAGGGGGCGCCTAAGGGTGCACGTGGTATTGAAGAAATGCCATAGGAGCACTAGGAGTAGGAGCAGGAGCTGTTGGAGCAGGAGAGTGGTGGAGGAATACGAGAACAAGGGCTGACTTCACTTAGTCTGCGGTGAGGGGCTAAGCTAGCTCCTGAAGGTGGAGCGAAGCATGACATGCAATTACGAGTGAAACGGTGGGGGAATATTTAAAATCCGAGCTGAAAGTGCTTCTTAGTGGTCACCACGGTAACCCTCATAGTGATATCGAGGCTCAAAAAGTTCCCACAAATCGTGAACCACACCTTCTACTAGTACAAGTGTGCACCACAAGTAGCAAAGCAGGGACCCATCAGCCGGCAAAGGGAGAGAAGGGAAAGGAAAAGCTCCTCCCTTCTGGAGGAGAAAAGAAAAGGTCATACTCGAGTATTGTTCATTTCTATAGCTAACATGGTAGAGTACAATAAAAAACAAAAACACATAGCAACAATTATAATATTATCATACGAAAAAGGAAAGCATGAACTGCGGTGTGAAAAACAAAAACAAGGAGCACAAGTGTCTAACCAGAATTCTGAATAACTGATGAAATGAGCAGGAAATCTATGACAGAGGGAAATCAGAGGAAAAATAACTCCAGCCGGGTACGGTGTATGAATAGTGAGAAGATATCAACCCCACCGGTCAGCCGATTATGCTGCCATAATCCCTAGAAGCCGCGCATGTGATCTGGGCAGACAGAAACGGCTAGAGGTCCAGACAATAGAGGAGAAATAGCAGCCCCCATACTATCAGGGGAGAAACTGCCAATTTGCAAGATGACCCCACATTACAAAAACCCGGTTCTTCTGCCCCGGCCCCAGCGGGCCGTTACCTCCCTGCCTGCACCATGGAGGCGAAAAAGAGAGTGGGAAAAAAAAGAGAGAAAACAGGTTAATCAGTAAAAAAATCAGCAAAGAGAAAGGATAACGATAGCTAAAAACAGTACGTCGAAAATAGTAGGAAGGCAAGCAGGAAAAGGAAGAGAAAAAAGAAAGAGAAAAAGCACCCAATTTTTGCGCCATAAACCCCGTGATTTGTCTAAAAGCCCTCGCCCCTACCGTATCCATATAACAGCTCCTGGATCCGTCGATCGCCCCGGGGACTGCAAGTAAGCAGGTTCTTGCCAGCTTAATAAGCACTGCCCGTGGGGCCGAGTCGTAGTCGCACGCTGTAGCTACCTTAGTCATCTGCCAGCCAACCAAAGAGAGCAAAGACATTGTTTCCTTTTCTATGATTGGCCTACAGATTAATTTCCGTATCTGCGCGTGCGACTTCAACTCGACCGGGCGAGTACATCCCAGAGTCCACGTCCGGAGGAAGAAATGAAATCAAAAAGTAAAAAAAGTAAAAGGAAAGAACTCTATAATTTCCCAGATCTGTTAACTCTACCCCGCAGTCACCAGTTTATCCATTGCCCACCAGGGAGAAGGCCTTTATGCTGTCCAGTTGGCTGGCTCGTGTTGGGGTGTATGGGATAACAGATGTCCAAGCGCTCTTCGGCGGAGGATAGTAGGGGGAGAGTTGTCGGGCTAACGACATGTGCCTATAACAAACGCAGGAAAGCAAAAGGCCCCAAGATTAGCATATGACCGAAACGATCACCCCTCCTCCCCCTCGCCCTTCACTCCACTAAGGGACCTTATTTGGTACTCAGTGTGGCACCGGATTCAAGGCGGGGCAGAAGGCGAGAGTGAGCAGGCAGGAAGGGAGGCAGGAAAAAGGAAGGAGAGGAAATGCATTTTACATACTGCTGCACCTCTCGCCCGGTCTTTCTTCTTCTCCAACCACGTTGACTACACACCGCTTGGTCCCCTGACTTGATACGTATAAATTGCACCAAGCTTTGACGAGTAATCTGAAGTGCCCTATATTTTTTCGAAAAATGTTCAGGAGAAAAAAAAATTCAAAAGCGGGAGTGAAATTCCGCCAGAATTTTTTCTCTCCGGTTTCAGTCTAACAGTCAGCCCTTCTTCATCACATTGCATTTCGATTGCGTTTCGCATTTTCATTTTGTGCGAAGGGAAGGAGGGGGACTTCTGTAAGGGTGCTAGTAGATTCTCTGCTGAATACATGGTAGCATTCGTGGCATTAACAAGATCTGTACGGTGATGACTCCTTGGACTTACCGCAACCGTTATACACAACCTTCTTGTAATCACACATATCTCTCCTCAAAACAAAATATCTCTGCTTATTTCCTCTGAGAGATAAAGATAGAGATTGGCTATTTTTCTATTTGATTTTTTTTTGAATTGAGGTGGGGTCGTTTAAAAAGGATTGAGTTGGCACTTTCGATTGAGCAGTGCCGATAAGGAAACGTAGGAGAAACAAGGGATGCCTCTCAACGGCGTCTACCGAAAGATGGTAGTGCGGTAATAGAAGTAATAGCAGCAGTAATAGTAGCGGTCGTGGTATTAGTAGCAGTAGTAGTATCAGTAATAGAAGCAGTAGTTGTTGTAGTAGTGGCAGCAGCAGTAGTAGCAATAGTGCACTGGTAGTAGCAGCAGCAGTGGTAGTAGTAGTAGTAGTGGTAGTAGTGGTAGTAGTGGTAGTGGTAGTAGTGGTAGTAGTGGTAGTAGTGGTAGTAGTGGTAGTAGTGGTAGTAGTGGTAGTAGTAGTGGTAGTAGTAGTAGCAGTAGTAGCAGTAGTAGTGGTAGCAGTAGCAGTAGCGGCAGCAGTAGCAGAAGCGGCAGCAGTAGCAGAAGCGGCAATGGCAATGGCAATGGAGGCGGAAACGACAGTGTGCGGTCGATATAGGAGTCTTGGAAGAAGATGAGGCCGAGCTAGACGATAGGTAAATAAAAATAACGTAGGCTTACTGAGAGAGAAACCCAGTGAGTAGATGTGAGATGAGGTAGTTGAGCTTCTGCAGCTTTAACAGGATATCGGAGGATAGCCTAATGTCTTTATATGTTGGGGGTCAATGAGAGAATAGTCCTCAAGCAAAAATGACGTGGATCGTCAATTAGGACCACTCTTGCCCCATTGCTATTCCAAACAAGCAAATAATTTTTTCCCTCAAAAATGATAGACACTTCTCCCCCCCCCCCAATCAAAGTCAGTAGTTGGGAAGGTACTTCCTGGTACATGCTAACCCGGGAAGTATGCAATCCGATTAGACTGAGACAGATATGTGATGCCGCTGGGGGGCTCGCTTCCGTGGTTATTCTGATTGATTGTCGTAGTATACATTGCTGATAGACGGAGTGACTTTTTCCCATTTTTTTTCACCCAGTCACAACCCTCCTGTTGTCACACTGGGAATAGCCTCTCCCTCCATATCCCATAAAATTGGGATACCTCGATGGAGTATTCTCCGCACTTTCTAGAAAGACCGGCATAAAAATTCGAGGGTACTTGTTCAAGGATGAATTGGAGTGGTTCCACAACTAGTAAAACACTATCATATGCAAATGTTCTCAAGTTTGGATAAAGTTTCTATGGAAGACCCAGGTGGGTGATGTCGCCTCCAGGATGGCACCGCCGGGGTGGGTCTGCTTGTTTGTTTCCCCCCACCCCAGCTCAGACCCCCATTCTATCCAGCTTCTGGAATGGTTGCGAGGGTCGTTTCAGTCGGGATGATTGTCATGGATTGAGATTGACAAATACAGATGGGTGCGCCCATTGGGATAGATACGCACATATTAAAAAAGTGGGTATGCATGGAAGGGAAGGGTTTGGGAGGAGGATGGGGGAGAGTAATGGTTCATATCATACCTTCGGCGGTTCGATGAATAGATACCGCAGTTTTGGTGTAGTGTACGTGCGCGTCGGAAGAGTGGGTACTCGCTATGTCGGAGCGTTTTCAATAGGGCTACCATTGCACACCCCCGAAATTTGGCCCTTTTACTTGGTGGGATTCAATAGAAGTTCTTTTCAGAAATATTTAGGTATTAGGAGCCGCGAGAATTGCACCGAGGCCAGCTGTCAAATTGCGGATCTTTGAACGTTCGCCCACACTATGTTAGGGTGCTAGGAAACCGTTTTTGTTTTTTAGACAACGTGTGAATTGCGTGTTTTCTGCCGCGTTCGACAGGGAGGCGGGTGTTTGAGGTTGGCGTCGACTTAGTCGTTCTCTGTTCCCTTCAGGGTGGGAGGATGAGTGGGTGGGATGAAAGGGATGTGTCGCAGGGGGGAGAGATGAGATGGATAATGGAAACCCTAGTACTTGTACATTCCAAGACCTTAGAAGCTCTAGGGATGCTCAAACTATTACATAGAATCCAGGTCAGTCTAGTAGTAAAGCTGTTCAGTTAAGCTAAGATACAAAATGACCTCTATCGAAATATTCTGAAACCAAGAATAGAAAGTAGATATACCACCCAACGCAGGGACCCCAGCCCTGGAGAGTGGTCCGGGTCCCCTTGGATAGGTAAGCAAGGAGAAGGATGAGGGTAGTGGGCGGTGGGCCTGGTAGGGAATTAATGAAGTTGGATGCCCGTTGCGCATCGAATAGCGCAAGACCTTTTGGTGGCTTCCAGCCAACTGTATAATATATTAAGTTTCTAGTTTAGCCTAAATACGGATGTAAAATGGGGTTTAAATTTTTTTATATAAATTCAATCATTATAGAGCCCAGCGTATAGATGGGAAGGGGTAACCATACAGCAATATCGCGTTCCTTTTCTCATCTCCTCCCCACTGTGCTTTCCAATGTGTCAGTATCGTCATACAGGATTGCTCGCAAATTCCCACTTTCTAGAGACAATCGCAATCTGCCATTATAAAGTAACAAAAAGTCTGCTTATCATCATTACCAATCGCTAAGAGCTCCGTCCGGCCCTAATTGATACAGTACGTATGATACATAATATTTTGTATGATACCCTTCTCACCCCCATAATTACCCTACCCAGGCAGACTTCCACATGCTAGATAACCTCGGCTGGTCGTGGAAGTGTCATGTGACCGAAGGCATATGTCCCAGGCAAGAAGTATCCCAAAACAGGGATTCACAAAATATATCGCAAAAGATCAGCGCACAGCTGAGACCCATACAAACCATCAATCCCCTGTTTTGGATACACCTTGCCTGGGATAAGTATTGTGGTGTTGAGGCAGAATGGATGGCATGCAGATTGCAAACGCTTGCTCCATGTTTAAGAAGGTTCGGGCCTGAATGCTTTCCTCTTCCGAATCAACGATCAGGGGATTAAAAGCAGGTGGGTGGGTGGGCGGTGATCAACAGCGTGCCTTGGAACCGAGCGCTAAAGGCCGGGGATATCGAGGTTGGAGAGACGCTATAGAGATTAAGTGCTACACATGATACAGAACATTGACGGTTGAAAAAGGAAGGAAAAAAGTACCGATTCGGTACACGTCGGGAGGCAATACGGCAGGTATGATACCAGATACGATAGCATGATAATATTTAGGTTTAGCACCCACTGAACCACACCGCCGGGATTTGGAGTCTCTTGTCCTTCCTTCCCCCTTACTTCTTTTCCTTTCCTTTCCCCGATCTTGATGTCGTCGTATGATACCATAACCACGGCCACGACCACTATCACGATCATCATAACCATCGTAGCTTGCTATTGTTAGATTTGGTTTGCATTTTCTTCCGCGTTCCTTTCCTGAATCCCGATTTCCCTCAAAATTATCTATCTGTTGCACCCGACAGATCGATCTATCCACCCATCAATCAGGATAGATTCAACTGTAACCTAAACTACTTTTGGAAGGTTGTTTTTCTCTTCCTTCCTCACTTATCAAGTGTTTCCTGTTTATTTCCCTCTTCTGCTCATTGCGTGTGTCTATTACGGGCCTTGTCCTGCCTCACCTTGACTACGGCTTTAGGAGAACCTGGTGCGGGAGCATATCGGAAAAAAGCAAACGAGTGCACCAAAGACGCGAAAACGAGGAAGAGGTGAGTGCGCTTTCCGTGCATTTGCACCCGTTCCGTGGAGCATGAACCTAGATATGATACCGGTAGTCCAATGATGACGCCCGCTGAGCAGCTGGTTTGGGCCGGTCTAACGTTAAGACCAGAGTAGCGGGGAGGACTCTGCTTTTTCCTTTCTCTTTTCTACTTTCATCTTCGCATCTCCGAACTCTGTGGGCACTGACTTGCTATACCTGGGTTTCCTTTTCCTCTCTTGCTGCGTCGGATTTATGTTATGTACCCGTATTTCACGCGGGACGGAACGAGGTGCGATGTGACATTCGATCTTAGCTGCTTGATTGGTGGGTAGGACTATGGTCCGGTCTTTCCACTGACATTGCAAGGCATTTGTTTTAGGAATATGGCGTAAACACTGTTTCTGTCCGTATGTTTTTGTGTCAGCCAGTTTGTTGCTTATATCGTTATTACCATTTCATGTGAGAGTGAAGTGCGGAGGATTGGTAAGAACAGCCTATATGACGTCGAAAAACCCTTACTGTGCTGGGGGAGCGGTACGTTCCGCGGCTCCGTCGTAGCTGCTTTTGCGGAGTCTATCATTTTAATACAGTCTCGACCTCATCGTCACGAGAAATTCCGGGGTGCGTATATCCGCCTGGGATGGCTTGATGGGCTAGACCCACACCACGAAATAACACCGTATAGTAATTTAAATATGTTTCATGTCATAAAATCCATCATCAAACTTGCGAGCTCTGGGCACAATAACACTCCATATTTGTTGCTTATGTCACTCAGACAGTCTTGAAAGACCATGTTTGGTTTCTGCCTGCTGGTGGTTGGTTCTGGTATGGCTGCTAAGTTTAGAGGAGAGCTAGAATTCGTTCGGGTATGGCTATTAGGGACTCGGAAAACACTGTTTATCCTGCCTCCGACTCTAATCGTCAATCTAATTCCTTGGAGACTATAGTAATACCTATGAGTAACATACAGCCATTTTCGCATTGTTTCTCAGAAGGATTTACAGTGAGGGTGTTCCAAGTTAAAAAGAACAATTTTCAGTAAAGGTAAGGGTCGGATCTTGCATTAAGGTACTATACTTTAGAGAATTAGCCAATAGTTGAGAAACGCAATGGTCTACATCCTTTCTGAACAACCTATAAAATTATTCGAATTTTAACTCAAGTAATGATCCCAGAATCGGTATGCCCAATTGGCCATCTTTGCTGTAAAGTTGCTTATGCCGGCTTACCTTTTCGATCCCACTTGTTACTTAATTTACTCAATGCTGACTTAATCAAAGAAAGGAAAAGGGAAAAAAAAAAGGTATTTGAAATAAGCATGAGTAAATGCTGGACAGTCTACAGATGCTCTCCCCCAATCTTATCTTTCTAAGGTGTGTTCATTTTTTTTGTTTTATTGCGTGATTCCGGTCGTTGAAAGGACCGATTTCAGACCTCAGGCACGAATCTCAAGTACCGCCCGATCGGCGAAAACCCTGATAATAGGAGATACTAGTGATACAGCACTAGAACTTTGCCATCAAAAAGCAAAACCCGGACACTTGGCGTTCATTATAGCGAGGGGCGATGGTACTTGAGCTCTTCAACATGTTCAGTACATATAAGATCGGTAACTTCGCGGAGGCACTCACACACACTTCTTCTGACTCAACCGGCCTACGGTCCATTGCGACCGCTATGCCCATGCACCCATTTGGCCGCCGTTTCATAACGGGTGCAACATCGGCCCGACCCTTCAGCATCTCCCTTCCCTATCCTGTCTCACCTGTCCATTAGTAGCAACCATATCCCACCCCATTCTGTCTAGTGCCTTCTGGCTGTACCATGCAGTGCCGCACCATGGTGTGGCCTGATGTCTAATGCGATGAGATGAGACGGGATTATGGCAGGTGCCCTAGACAGTTTGACCTTCAATTAGGGCTTGTCCGGTGCCTGGGCCATCATACCTGCCATCATTTTACTTGCATTAGGGCTTGTAGGGTAGGAGCAGTATCATACCGTCGGTACTTTTGGTTGAGAGTGGTGCCATTGTATGGTATGGCGCACGAAACAGAAGTGGAGAAGACGGAGGCGGAAAGAGGGCGAAATGGGAATGGCATCTTGTTTGGCTATCGTATTCTAAATTTTGCCCCCCATCGGGGAGGTTTGCGGTGTAAGGTATAGTGCCTAATTAACCGAATTTCGGCGCCGAAGGTAGTCTGTGAATACGCTGTGAAGTACTCTAGTAGGAGCGAACGAACCTACCGATCCTCGCTCCCGGGAGGGTGGCCTCGTTCATCGGGCGTGGAATAATGGAGCGGGAGAAGGAGAATACGGTAGGGAGGTTTAGGCAGGGTGTCGTACTGTGGAGTAATAATGATAATTGGATAACCACGGTACTGTGCAGCAGAGTAACATCCGGAAATATGATTGCGTATTTACCCTGCTCTTCTCGCTCCCTCCATCCTCATAACCACACCTGTAATACAACATGCAACTAAGACCCGAAGAAAATCTCCTTGTTCCCCATACCTGGTTCCTCATGCTCGAAACTAGTTAACCTAATAAACTTTTTTCTCTGTCTCCCTATCATCCGGCCCCCCCCCCTATAACGCCACGATTTTTGTCTAGAATCTTAGCAGGCAGGCTGCGAGAGGAAGAGATAAATTTGTAATGCATAATTGCCATATGTCTCAATTATCATATGTCTCAAGTGTCATATGTCTCACGTGTCATTCGCTATCGCGCGGAATCCATCCCTGTTGAAAAGGAAAGGAGAGGAAAACCACGAGATTTCCCGAGGGACAGATGTTCGGAACTAGTATTAGGATCAAAGGATATCGGGGGAGGTGTAAAAAAAACAACGCCGAGAAAAGGCAAAACGAGGTGGAGCGAAAAAATATAGTCTGAGATATCTAAGGCATCCTCGGAGCAGGTTAAACCCGAATTTCGACCCCGACGAATGGTACGGAGGTTGGCGGAGGATTCCTTGTGAGGAGAAAGTGGAAATAACCAAAAAAAGAAAATCCCCTCCCCCCCGGCATCCCAGATCCAAAAGCCCGCGCGATTACTTTCGATTCTTGGCAATGGCTGGTCGGAAGCGGAACACCCGCGTTGCTAGGATACGATGGGAAGAGGACTCATGATATTTTTTCTTATATTTTCTTTAGAATACCGATTGGGGCGATCCCTTTTATTCGAGGCCCTCTTCCGTAGCATCGTTATCCACCCAACCCCGGGATCTCTCAACAGCTTTGCTCCAAAGGCGAAACCACTTTTCCCTGGTGCCTTCGTCGGTCATAGGACTAAACGTCTTGCGGCCGTCACGGTTGATGCCCTTGAGTTCGTCAAACTCTTTCCACATTTTCACTGCGAACCCTGCGGCAATCGCTGCGCCAAGTGCCGTGGTTTCCCGCATTTGGGGCCGGTCAACATCGATACCTGTAGTCAGTCATCGCTTCCGGTTAGTTTATTGACAGAAAAAAAGGCGGAATCTGGGCGCGAATTCCCCCCCAGTTTTATTATTCATCTCCCATACCATGACTCACCCATAATGTCGGCTTGGAGCTGTAATCCCCACATCTTTGGTCAGCTAGGGAGGTCAAATCATTTTGGAAAAGTGATTTAAATCCTATACCTGCATACAAACATCGGAATTACTCATGCCCCCATCAACAGCGAGCGCATGCAATGTCGTTCCACTGTCCTTCTCCATTGCAGTTAAAATGGCCTTTGCCTGATAGCATGTTGCCTCAATGGTCGCCCTTGCAATATGTTCCTTCGTTGTATATTGCGTGATACCGACTGCAAGAAACCTTGCATAAGTCTCTCGTTTCCGGCAAATGCGAGGCCGTGCCGGGAGCGAACGAAATGAGGGGGATTCATCTACTCACATATAGTACCCTGGGCATCATCGATCCAGTACGGAGCAAAAAGACCGGAAAAGGCGGTCACGAAAACGACACCGCCAGTGTCTGGGAAAAACGCCATGTTAGCTCCGTGCCTCGGGTAATTCTTGGTATCAAATCTTCGGCATTTCCGCCTACCAGACACTTTTGCAGCAAGTTCGCCTATTTCTCCAGATTCCTTAATAAGCCCCAGGTTATCTCGCAGAAACTTGACGGCTGAGCCGGCAACAGCAATAGATCCTAGAAGCAAGAGGTTAGTTGGGGAGAAACACCCAGCTAGGACATTGGGAATAGGGACCCTCTAAGGCATATACCGGCTTGAAACCCTTGAAGGCATAGGCCACAGTGGTTAGAAGGCCGTTCTCCGATATCACCGGCTCATAGCCGGTGTTATAGAGGAGGAAGCAACCAGTTCCATAAGTATTCTTTGCCATTCCGGGAGTGAAAGCGCATTGCCCAACCAAAGCAGCGCTCTGGTCTCCGAGACAGCCAGCGATCTTGGTGCCAGCGAGTACACCGTCGCTGATGTTGCCATATGCATCGGGGTCCGAAGAGGGGACGATCTTTGGTAATTTCACCCCCCTTACACCAAACCAATCAATCAGGAAGTCATCGTATTCCAGTGTGTTGATATTACAAAACATAGTCCTAGACGCATTAGTTGGATCGGTAACATGCAATCCATTCTTTACACCACCGGTAAGGTTGTATAATAGCCAAGTGTCAACCGTCCCGAAAGAAAGTCGATCGTTTCTGAGCGCAGATTGAACAGCTGGAACGTGTCGCAGCATCCACATTAACTTAACACTCGACGGATATGTGGATAGCGGTAGCCCACAGAGCTGCCGAAGCTTCTCTGAACCCGTTTTTCTGCGCAATTCGTGAACTAACTTTGCAGTCCGGGTATCCGGCCACACAATGGCATTATAGAGCGGTTTTCCTGTTTCAGTATCCCATACTACCTGAGTTGCGATAACAACGAAGAAAATTTAGCGATAGCCGTCTCAATATAAAAGGATAATACGGGGGAATATGGAGGGGATCAATAAGGAGGGGATGTTACTGTTGTTTCACGCTGATTTGTGATCCCCAATGCTTTGATATCACCCACTTCATAGCCTTTGTCGAAAAACTTTTTAGTGGCTTTTTCTATGCACTCATTCACAGAATTTAAGATTTCATATGGATCATGCTCAACCCATCTGTATGTGCTCATGCAGAGATTAGCACTTAGATTATCGATATAACATATGCTCTTTTTCTTTGGTGGGGGGGGGGGGGGGGGGGTTTTTAAAAAAAAAATTTTTTAATATTTTTTTTTTTTTTTTTAAAAAAATTTTTATTAAAATTTAAATTACCAAAAAAAAAAAAAAAA
>Ga0307513_10001261_pt1 | contig 36667 bp, 52 predicted proteins | sample 15_EM_MG_FD_202174 | JGI IMG/M metagenome (GOLD analysis project Ga0307513, IMG submission 202174) | Populus trichocarpa ectomycorrhiza microbial communities from riparian zone in the Pacific Northwest, United States - 15_EM | ecosystem: Host-associated > Plants > Roots > Unclassified | place... | reverse complement strand
GGAAAAAACTCAGAACCTGAGTTCCTAATATAAGTAATTTTTTTGGGCCTGGCTGGCCTCTGCGTCGCCAGAGCTCCTTTGTTGCTAATCCGCTGTCCTAATCACTAAACTGTCCGCGTCATCATTGGTGCTTTTGGGTGAGCAGTTTTTTCCTCTGCACATTGAGGTGTTACACTCATTGAAACGGGCAGAAATTCCTGACTATGAGGACATCCAATTTATGTCGATGATGGTTATTTAAAAGGGTAACCTGCGTCCTCAAACGTCCAAGTTGAAAAGGGAAAATGTGTTCGGTCAGTGCACGGGCTGCCAGCTTTCCACTGCCATTTCCAGTGCGTTCATCTTTCCATCAGTATTTTTGAGAAAGGTCCCAGTGACACTCTGCGAGAATGACAGAAAAAATAGGAAATAGGAATGATCGACTCCTTAAGCCAAGTAGAGCAAACAGGAATTGAAAACTCCAGAAAAATTCCACGGGGGTTCATAGAGTCTGTAAAGATGGCGATCAGTGACTCAACGCATCTCCGCGCTGATGACTTGGGCACCATGTTCAAGCCTAGCCAGAGACTGTAAGGACACTCAACAATAAAATTACTGCTTGGGCTCATTGATCAAGAGCCAAGAGGGGTTTTCAGGCCTCTATCACATGAGATTGAGCCAGAATTTGTTGTTTGGCGCAACCATGGCACAGGGAGGAATTTTCAGAACCATGTCTGGAATTTTGCATTCAGCTGCCAAGGTTCAGAGTATAAAGGTCTTTACGACTGTTTTTTATGGACCTTTTTTGCTGGAAAATATTCTCGACTTGTTGTTTTGGTAGCAGATCATTTCAATACTTCATTCCCAGCTTGGCGAAGCATTGAAATTTGCATAGACGATTCAATGAAGGTTTATTTAACTGCATGGTGAAAGAGCAGAGTTTTCATTCGGAACCTTACAATACACTGTGTAATTCTATCAGAAAAATATATTAACATACACAAAGGATGAGAGGAAATAAGCGCCATACTTACGTTCTAAAATTCCAACACCAATTTATCACGGGAGAGATCATGCAAATCCTGCGAAAACGGGCGGAGCACTTGACGAATACAGAGAACGGTGCCAAAACAGGCAGCCGCCCCATAGAAACCCAATAAAAAGAGTAAAAACCCAAAGAGTCCAAGTTCGGTGTCATTGGGGTCACGGTTATGGAACAGCCGAATTAGATAACCAAGAAAATAGAATGCCACAATAGCGCATGCGACAGCGGCGACCATGAAAACGAGCATATGAGCTCCGAAGCGTCTCACAAATTGGACTAAGAAGGTGGGATTAGCAGGAAACCAAATGACAGCCTTGAAACACGGACAAATTCGGGTAACAAGACTAAGAGCTCTTTCGGCCCACATCAGTGTATTGAAATCACCAAATTGGCGCGATATCGTTTTTGTAGTCCAAAGAAATGCACGGCGGAGTAGTCTGGTGAGCTTCCGAAAAGGGGTGAGCCGCCCAAAGGCCGAAACGATTTCTCGTAGGAAATACAGGGAATAACGAATGCCCAACAGGAAGGCATGGCAATACCACAACCTCCAGCATAAGGCTTGTGGCAACAGCATCGTGAAACTGACCGAAGGAGGTAGGAAATCCCTCTTTCTTGACGTCCTTCATCAGAGAATTAAGAAAATTCCTATCAGGTAATATGAACACCCAAAATGCATTACCGATCGTTGTCGGCGTTATGAACAGGTTAACATATTATAGGTCAAGTCACAATGCCAGATCTCGCTAGATATTCCGCCCTCCGATTAATATCCTAGCCGTAATGTTGTGAATTTGTTGTATGGTGTTGCATTAATATGAAATTGATATCCTCCCTTTGCGTGATGACAGAGCGGCTGCAATATCTTCATCAATTATCTACAGGATATCTGGTTCTTAGAAACTCATAACACATTGCAAACTAAGGCCGTCAGATGTGATGTCATGAGTTCGTAGCTATTTTAGGTCAAGTCACAATGCCAGATCTCGCTAGATATTCCGTCCTCCGATTAATATCCTGGCCGTAATGTTGTGAATTTGTTGTAGTAATGTTGCATCACTATGAAACTGATATCGTCCCTTTGTATGGTGACAGAGCGGCTGCAATATTCTCATCAATTATCTACAGGATATCTGGTTCTTGGAAACTCATAACACATTGCAAACTAAGGCCATCAGATGTGATGTCATGAGTTCGTAGCTATTTTAGGTCAAGTCACAATGCCAGATCTCGCTCGATATTCCGTCCTCCGATTAATATCCTAGCCGTAATGTTGTGAGTTTGTTGTAATAATGTTGTATCACTATGAAACTGATATCGTCCCTTTGTATGGTGACAGAGCAGCTGCGATATTCTCACCAATTATCTACAAGATATCTGCTTCTCAGAGACTCACGACACATTGCAAACTAAGAGGCTGTTAGATGTGATATGATGAGTTTGTCGTGATAATGTTGCATTACTATGGAGTTAATGTCATGCCTCCACATGAGGACAGAGAGGCTGCAAGACCCTCCTACAAGATATCTGATTCTCAGGGATTCACAGTGCATTGCAAACTATGTAGCCGTCTGTGGGCTGGATATAATATGGCCTGAAGATTGCATTGCTGCCTCACGTTTCAAATGATCTGGGACTGGTGCTCAATTTCGAGCACAATATTTAGGCTTCACGCTGAAAGGAGAGCTAAATCCATGTATTTCAAGCAGGGCATACAGCTACTACATAACCATAGGTTCAAATTGGCAATGGTGCGACTGGCCCTCCCATTTCCATCCTGGTCCTCAATCTCATCATCTAAATCAGCTAGCAAGAGATCCATCGCTTTCCGCACTCTACTGCTCTCAATAGGGAATATCTTCTCGGCCCACTGTTTGAAGATGTTATGGACGCTTGGCTTCTCAGTCTCGAGAATTGTCAGGTATTTTTCGAAGTCGTCAACATAATGTATGCCGGTGCTTAGGCCTACTTCTTGAAGAGTACCGTCAGCGGAAAGCACCCAGCGAGCCTGAGAAAGAGAGTCAGTAATGTAGAAGCATCAATACAAGTAGCAAGAGCGTACCAACGCACCACACGTAGCAAGCAAGAGCGTACCAACACACCACACGTAGCAATAGCGCCGGCTGTGATGTTGCGGATGTTATGAGTCGGAGCCATCGTCTCGGTCTGCGGTTGGACTGATCCATAGTTCATGAAATCCTTTGCGGCACTGAGGCCGTGAATCAGAGCAATGTAGATCTGAGTGAAAAAATTAGTTTCTGAAAGCTGGCTATGGCATACGTAAGACTCACCCCCATAAGCTTCGGGTTGGGGAAGACAGAAGAAAGTGAATACTCACCGTGCCAATCCTTGTGAAGAATCGGAACATCAACACTCGAGTACAGTCCGGTCTCGCTCATCCACCCGATTTCCTCACAAAATTTGGTGTTCCTGACTTCTGGCTTGAGGAGGTCGCTTTCAGAGACACCCAGGATCGATGAACAGTTGTAACGAATCCAGCTCGCAGTATCGTGTCGTTGAGTATCAAGGCCATTCATAAATAAGTCATGAGTGAGTACGATGCTAAGGTATATAAATAGAACTGACCTGGTGTCAAAGCCACCTCTGACACATTGTCGTCGTTCTCGAATCTCTCCACTGCATTGTAGTGCATGACGATGTTGGTGTCGAAGAGATCATCCCCTGAGCGAATCCATGGACCATGAAGGAGGAAGAACTCGCGTCCAGCTTGGTAGACAAAGTGTTCGTCGGCAGGATTGCTCATGTCCTTATCGTTGCCAAACTTGCGACTTGGGTGCTTCAATTTCAGGCAAGTTACGAAACGCGATCATGTGACATAAAGTTAAACGTCGTATAGGGATGGCTGAGTAGTAGTCACCTTGGGCAATTTGCTTGGGGAAGTGTCGACACTCAGCAGCAGGGTGTTCTCGGAATCTGAGGGAGGTGGCAAGCCGGAATGATTGCATGAGGATATTTGTGCTGGGGTCATTGTGCGCACGTAGAGATAGTTGGGACTTGGGGCACTAATTAGCATGAAGGTCGTGTTTATATACATTCACGTTTGTGGAGCTGCTCCACCTTTACATACACTAAACAACAACAAAATGACTCAGTAGTAGGGACCGCCTACAATGTTGAATGCCGACTACTCCACAGGCCATCGCATAGCAACCACCGCCGCATCATCCAACGTATTTGATAAAACCTGTGAAGTTGCCACCCTTGTGACCACGACCTCCTCGCTTCAGCTGCTTGAGGTGCTGCCATTGGTGAACGATCCGCATGAATTCATCCTAGCGATCCTAAGTAATTTCAATAAAGAGGTTTATAGGAGGAAGACAGCGAGACAAAAAAAGCCTACCTCCTCAAAAACAAATTCTCATTGACCAACCCCACCGCAGTTGTTGCCTACATCGCCCTGCAGCAGCGCAACCCCCTAGAGCGCGCTGGCTCCGCACTCGGTGCTTTGCTCTTGCGAGTCATCGGCTCCGCATCCTCGCCGTTGACACCTGAGGACGATCTTTTTGGGGTTCTCATACATGAACCTCTCCAGGAAACGTGAGTGAGTTCCATGCGGGGTCAGACGAGGCCGTGTGCGTGACACTTGTGAGGAGTTGGTGGGCGTGGAGAGACACTGGGGTGGTAGTGCGAAAGGAGAGGTGTCTGTTAGGGCAACAGATCAGCTTCTGATGAATATAAATATAAAATCGGACGGTACGTACTTAATAGCTCCCAGACCGGGAGAGCAGAGTCACGGGCGAACTGAGCTCGCGTTTTCTTGAGGAGTCGTAAAACCCGCGTTCTTGAGTTGATGAAAGAAGGAAGTTTTGGGTTTTGGCGGGTCATTGATTATGCACTGTAGGCCAGGTACAATACCGAAGAGAAAAGAAAATCAGTCAGCATCGAAGGGCCGGGAAAAGAAGAGAGTAACGCCCATCTCTCGAAGCGAATGTACCCGCCCGCAATAAACTGGGGCAACCTACTCCACTAACCGGTACTTGCAGGAACCAGGGTATCAGTGCCTTTTCCCTTTCGCTCCTCTCCGCCTCTTCCATGGCAATTTCAGAACCAGAAGTTTGTTCCGTGTTCACGGTTGTGACAGCGGCTGCTGCATCAGAAGGTACATTGCCTAGTTGTACGACGTCGCGAGGCGCGAGTGGTGCAGCAAGGTATAGAGTATGGAGTAATACCAGTCCGTGATGAATTTGGCGGTGAAACTGAAGTGCTTTCATGGATTTGGCCTTGGAAGAGCACGTGTTGGAGGTGGGCGAGAGCAAGGCTATGATTTGTTGGATAAGGACAAGCACCTGGAGGGAAATATTGAATGTGGAAGCATGGGTAATTAGGAAGGTGCGGCAGCGATTGCACGATCTTGCTGAGAGTGTCAAGTAGGTGAGCAATAAGATCCAGCGAGCCAGGCAGCGATTTCATTCCAAAAATCTCGACGAGGAGGCTTAAACGCAGAAGCGTGTCATCAGGAATGCTGAAAAAAGGTGTTTTTCCGAAAGTCAGAGGCCAAGCTGTGACTTGCTTGGTTGCCTTAGCCCGTCTACTAGCACGTGGGCTAATAGACAGTCCAGCTGGCGAAAGCGATGCGAGCAAATGAACGATGAGAGGAACATCAATCAGGGCACTTGATAATACTTGTCTTGCGAGTGACTGCTGCGTCAGGAAGTCTGTCAGCAACGCCAACGCCAACAAGTGAGCAGAGATGGGGCTTACTGTAGACAAATCTTGGGAACCAGCGTCCAACAATGCTTAGCATAGCCCGATTTTGTGCTGTTGCTTCAGTGATGCGAATAAACCATTTTCGATACAATGGGCGAGGACATTTTGTGCTGGCAGTGGTGTATCTGAAACGTTCAAAAGTCCTCAGATGTCGGAAACAAATTCAAAGAAAACGAACCTGGGCAAAAATAGGTGCGAATGGTTTGAAAAAATATTGGCTATGCGGCAGGCGTGTTATTGAGGTAAGGTGCAGGCAGCAGCAGCAGAGTCGAAGTAAGACAGCAATCGTATCGCTAAGTCTTCCGAGGTCAAAGAAAACATATTTGCCAGTGCTGCATAAGAAGCTTTTTCTGCGACAGTTCGAAGAGTCGGAAGAAGGATTTGCACTTTCGCCTTGTTCAATGAGTGTTGCAGTTGACTTGAGCAGGGTATTTTGGACTTCCTCGCAGGAAAGGACATTGGTGTGGGGTAGTAGGTAGCAAATGATGTGATACTTATAACTACCGAACATAGTTCAGTTTCCCAACGGCCAAGTAAAAAAAAAATGTAGCTTACTCGGCATCTTTCTTTTTATCAGATTTCACTCGGCTAAGGTGTGCTTCGTGGAAGACCTTCAAGTAGGATGGACCATTCACGAAGTGGTCGCGATGCTCGACGAGAGCGTCGAGATATCTTTTGAGGTCTTCCTGGTCCAAATATTGCAATGTTCCTGACGAAAGCCCATGGATGGTAAAAATTAACTAACAGGACAAATGCACTAAAAGTACTCACTGTCGCCGTGGCCATAGATAGCATCAAATCGGTAGACCAATGATAACTTGCGACCGGCTAATATCCTGACGCGAGAAATACACGCAAGAGCCCCTTGACAAACTTGTTGATCAGGATTTTGGAGAGTAACGACTAGGGTGGGAAGGATGGTTTGGAAGTCAATTCCATCATCTTCAAGAATGAACGCTGCAGCATGCAGTAAACTTGACTCCTTGAAGTCTTCTTTACCGCCCGTCGCCCAGATACCTGCGAGAAAGGCCGGGGCATCTCCTTTCAAACTGACGAAAAGAATTTGGAGGATGGTAGTTGCGAGGATAGGCATGTTTGAGGATGCGTTGGCAAGCCGATAAATTGACCGCATGAGGTAAACATAACGTTGTGCAGAGGCCTAAGAGGCCTGAAGGCGCATGTCAGCATTGGAAGTATATAAAAATGGCCAGGTTTAACTGACCAATGACACATTAGCTACCCAGTCAAATTCAGATCGCTAGAACTGGGCATCCGAGAGAAAGCAAGATTTGAAGCCAATGCTTTATGGCTGTGGGGTTTAACGTCAACATATTTTCCAAGAGATCTATCTTCTGAAGCCTAAAAGCGGGAAATAGAACCTACGAGCCAATTCAATTTAGGGCTTTCCTGAAGATTTTTTGACGAGGGACAGAGCGATGAGATACCCATGAGTTTGAAATGAGGACGAGCATCTTCGAGCTTGCTGACAAGAGAATCGAAGTGAATAGAAAGGCGATCAGAGATGAGAATGGTGTCTGTTGCATGGAATGGTTATAATTCAATAAAAGGGATAAAATATCGGCGGAGTTTGCTTACCTGCGATTTTTTCGGCCAGATCGAAGTTAATTCCATCCAGCAATTCAACAGAGTCGCCATCGCCAGAGCCTGATGCTGCTTTTGCTATAATATCTGTGCAGCCTGCCAACCATTCCGAAAGACTGCTTGTAGCGTCTGCCAACAGCGTCTGGTTGATAATCTCCCATACAATATTAGCCCTCTTCTGCCCCGACTTTGAGTATAAAAGGAATGGAAAGAAGATATCATGGAATATTTCCTCTCTCGGCGTTGCGTCGGCGTCGACCCAGAATGGAGTAATGAAGGCAAGATGGAGGCGGATAATGTCACGTTTTGGCTTCGACTGAGGTTCCATTGCCAAAGATAACGACGAAAGATAAGATTTTGGATCTGAGGCGAAAAGGGGGTGGATGGCAGTATGAATTCATATAAGGCTTCCAGGACGAGACTCCATGACTGTCTTGAATCCTAGGGATGAGTGCACTGCGCATTGTGTCCTATATTGATATTAGCAGATGAAAATATGGCTACCTCGAGAGCCTCACCATGCCATCAATGTCCGAAAGCTCCTTGCCTGCAACAGAATTTACTAGCGCCTTGACACCTATTGCCTGAACACTCGCATCGGCATTGGAAGAACCTAGAATTAAATCCATCCCTGGTTTCGTGCTGGAAGATGAGGATCCTTGACCAATCTACGTGTACCAGGATGAGATAGTCACTTGGTGTGAAAAGAAAGTCAGTTTACCGTCGAGATAGAGATAATCTGCTGCTCCACAGTGTCTTTGAGTGATTCGTTGTCATCATCATCCCAAAGTTTTTCTGCCGCCTTTCGAAGTAGGATTGGGTGTCATTGCTGAATAAGCGAGAGCAAACGACGAGCAACTCGAGGGGAATTGCCTTTTCAAAGCTAGAATCTGGTCGTTACGCATGGGTACCACATATCCTGGATCTTTTTCATCAGCGTAGAGCCTTATAAAATGTAGGGTTAGTTCTTCTATGAAGTGATCCAAAATAGATATGCAGCCTACCTATTATGGCGACACACTCCTGGATGACCACTTGCTCGGCCGTTTCGACTTCTGCGCGGGGCTTGGGGCCACGAGATGGGAACGGAGGTTGCCTGCGCCGCAACGGCCAGTAGAGAAGACCTAGATAAGGATGGACAGAGGTATATCAGCAATCTTGACCAGGAAGGTCTACTCCGGCGCCGGCGGGATCAACGATTGCAAAAAGAAGGAGAGGTTCACCTGGTTAAGGTTGGGGATGGGGTCTCTGTCATCCGTGGCAGAGAAGTCACCTGGGCCTAAGCTAGGCCGGGCGTTGCGAGAGAGGGAGGATTGACGGATATTGCCTAATCCGCCTCGGCCAGTTAATTGCTAAAGAGCAGAAAAAAAGAAGAGATTATGGACGGTATCATGGGTCTGGACCTCGAATCGAAGGGAAACATACATAATTTTTGAGCACTTAAATTACGCAGGAAATCCCAAGGAGAAAACTTCCAGCAGCCGAATGAGACCTGAGCTGAGGCAATCCAAATCCAAGAGACTGAGATCGCTGTGACCTTCCAAGCCTGCAGGAGTTAGCCTGTGATGCAGGGCATACGCGCTATATTCGAGTGGTGCAGGGTTTCGCAGAAGACAAGCAAGATGCAGGTATGCAGAGCTACAGGGCCTGGGGGTATTGAAGAGGATTGTTGTCACCTAGTCACATGTCGGTTTTGAACAGGTATACCAACATTGACCCCCCCCCAAATTGGGTCAACGACACATTCGGCGAAAACGCGACACACAAGAGTCAATCACGACACATTGGCATGTGTTCCCCCCTTTAGAGTGTCGACGATGACAGGTGCGTGTGTCGCAAGACGTAGTGGGCTGGTAAGCCTTCAGATGTACTCATTGATGTGGAGAGGCTGAGCAGACTCTGAAAATACATTACTTTCTTGTTGCCAACGGGGTTGTCTGTATGTACTCAAGTGAATAGCAACGCGAATTCATGGATTATCACAAGCTACTATACATCAAACTAAATTTACGGTAAGGGGTTTGAGGGCAAAAGGTAGGGGCCCCATTGCTGCACTAATGCTCCTTCTCTTCACTGCCGGTGGGTGCACCTCAGACATCCACTGCACTCCATACCCTCCTACCTAGAATCACTGTCTCGGAACCAGTGGCACGTCGTAGTGCAGTTTGTCAGTGCATATATCGGCAGGCGCGAGCCGAGTGGTTGAGATACTGGGGTTCTTCACATTGCTGGTGCTGCGGGCATCGTTTTGGTCCTTCCAGGGTTCTCAGTACCTTCGTCAGCGGTGGTCATGGGGTAAGAGGCGGTCGTGTACAGGAGTTATTGGGGGTGCATGACGGTCATATTTATTTTGCCTCCTGTGATACGGTGTGAGATGAGGCTGCAGGAAGGGAAGATTGGGAACTTAGTACTCAACTCGTATCTTAACGTCCTAGCCCCAATTGCAAATCCTTGAGTGGGGCGTGAGGGGATGCCAGTCGACGATGGTGGTGGTGATGAGGAAGGAGGGATGGGTGATGGATCACGCGGTCACGTTGATCTGATCATCACGCAGGTCGAACCATACTCCCAGTGTAATACTCCCCCTCATCTACGGTACATACACAGTGTATGTGTCGTAGATAAGCCTATCTCCTTTCGGGGAGTGTGACGCTGTTGGTATATCCTCGGTTTTGAAGGTTGGATGTGAATTATTCGGCAGGCAGTAGATAGCATCCACGTTCGGGGAGGACACAAAGTGTATGTTATTCCTTATGACTGCGCCGACCCATCTTTGAAGAGTATTACTGATGTTTTTAAGTGAGATAATTGGGGAAATGGTCATGGTGTTACAAGGCTGCAGGCCTCAGCTTACATAATATATTCATTTGGCAAAATACAAGGCGAAAGAAAGGTACATGGAAGTCGTTCAAGAGTGGTGGTGACGAGAGGCAAGACATAATGCAAAAATACAATGACCATAAGCGAGATAGCAATCAAGCAGGAACTTCTTCTCCACTTCCTACAATGTCAACGTCAACAGGGTCTGTCCACTCTGAAAGCGGCTTGATGACAGCAGGATAAGCAAGGCGTGTGGTGTTACTGACATCTCCTCGAAGACGTTTGTAGGGGTATCTGCCTTCATTACCAGGAGATCGAGAGCGCTTCACGGTGACCTGAGCATAGTTACATGGGGTTTCCTGATGATTAGTAGCGAAATCTGTGAGTGCTTCTTCGAGGACCTTCTTGAACGCATTGTGGGTGGCGGCACTTTCAGAAAATGGGTTCAATCCAGGCCATGTAGCCTCGAGGAGACGATGAAGATAAGAGGAGAAGGGCTTCCAGTAATCTGGGAGGTGGTCGTGAATCTCCTCTTCGTAGTCGGCCAAATCGACGATTTTATCCTTGCGTAGCTGCTCACGATCGATCTCATTGTACCATCGTGCAAGAGGAACATGATCAGTCGGTGCACGGATTTGGCCACAGGGTCCTGTAGTGAAGGTGACAATGCCAAGGGCCGTGTAGAGAAGCGACTCAAGGTCATGAGCCGGACTGTGGATATATTTGCCACGATTTTTTTTGCGAAGAGAGGCAAGCGGCATGAAAGGCAAGGTGCCCTAAAGTAAAAAAAGAAGTAAATATCAAGGCAGAACAATCCAGGGAATGACGCAGACGCACCGATGTTTTATCCATGGTGGTGCCAACTTTGCGAGCATAGTCATAGTCAATAACGATGCCAGTGACTGGAATACTTTCCTTCAGCCCTTCTGTCGGAGCAGGTGTGAATATTGCTCGTGCCATCGCCGAACTGGTCCGAGTCGTTCGCGCTGACAGCTCCTCGCCATCCTTCCTTGAGGGTGGGTGTGGGAGGGGAGTGCGATAAATTACGATGTTATTGACACTTAGGTCACCATGTACTATATTGCATTCTTTGTGCAGATATTCGAGCCCTGAAAAGAAATTGAATAAGTAGCTTTGATATTGAATACTAGACTTACACTTGACGCAGTCCAGGAGCACTTTGATAAATTCTTCACGAGAGCGGAAAGATGTCAAGGGATCCCCAACAGGACCAGTCACTACCCGACGGTGGAGACGTTCTGGGGGGCTGTTGGCCAGTCTTCCTCTTCGCGTGTTAGTGGAATCTCCGATTTCCTCTCCCACAACAAATCGGGGATGCATTGATCGGTATTTCTGGGCATCTGTACTTGGGTCGTTCTTGAGAGTGTTGCTAATAGATGAGAGAATGTTGATTTCAGAAATCCCGTGATCAGCGAGGAGCCAAGCGTCCTTGAGGACGTGGAAGTTCCGGTCCTTGTCTTGTACAACGAAGACATGGGTGCCACGGCCGAAGAGGATGAGAGAAAAGTAGATGTGCTTGACAACCTTGAACTCCTGATCTTTGACTTTGATGTCGGTAACGTTCCCAGAGAAGAAGTCTACTGTCATTGAGGTGTCAATGCCGAGGAACTTGGGGCTGGCGTAGGAGAGTCCGAATACAATGCGGGCGAAGCTAATAGCCTCATACTGAGAAATGGGGGTCCAATTAGTTAGACAGACACCAGCTCGATCGACCAAAACGAAGCAAAACTCCACATTGTTACCGGTGCCACGCAAGGCAAGACCGATAGCAAACCGACGGAATGGTTGGGTCTCAAACATGAGTGCCGCCTTCTCAAAAATCTGTTGCAACATGCTTGCACGTGGGGCAGACACCGACACTTCTACAATTGCCTCAACATGGTGCCATCGGGGCCTACGACCGCCGTTTGTGAGAAAATAGCAAAGCTTTCGGTTGACGAGAATGATATCGGGCTTGCGAAGACGATGAGCCCCGCTAGGTGCTTTATTGTGTGAGACCATGCTGAAGGAACGGTTTTCAACGCCTGCGATAACGAACGCCTTCTTCATACCACTGTCAACTTCGTCAACACCGACATCCTTGTCATCATGGCCGCCGACATCCTTGTCATCGGCACTTGAAAACTCCTTGGGCTCCTCCTTAATCAGACCGTGCTGGATTCCGAGGACGTGCACCAAGTGGTTGAGCCAGTCCTGGACGGCATGCTCCCCCATGGTGTCCGGAAAATTAGAAAATCGCTGTTTTGACCTGTCCCAACATTCTGGGACGTTATCAAGGCATCGATCGTTGAATGGTACAGGGAGGAACTCGTCAGGGAAAATTTCCTTGCGTATCCAGTCGCTTGTTCCGACTTGAATGGTAGTGGGAATGACGTCATTAAGGAGGGAGTTTGCAATGGTGGCATTGGTTTCCTTGCTAAGCGGCTCGTGGTTCGTAGTTGATACCGGTAGGTGTTGATTTAAAGAAGGAAATTCGTTTGAGATGTATGCTTTGAAACGCTCTTGTTGAATAAGAGCGGTAAGGAAAGTCGCAGGAGGGAAGGTGGGATGATTGTAGCGAGCTTGTACGTCGAGCACGCCATTAGGGAGCACCTTTCTTCGGGGCGTCCCCACGACAGACTCATGATATTGCATGTCGGCAATTTTGGCGAGATTGGACATCGAAGGGTGGTGGGAAACAAAATTATCGAAGTTATCGAAGTCACTGGTGCTAAAGCAGGTGGTATCAAGAAAGATGTCAGCCTTTCTCGGAGGCCCTCGAGTGGTAAAAAGCGGCCACGCAGAAGGTATTGACATAGGCTTTTATTATGTGATGGGTGTTGAGAAGAAACATGTGTTACGTAATAAGAAATACGTTCTGCATCGCGTCTAGTCCACCTCTCTACCAGGAATGATAATGATCCTCAACACAATGTTTTTCCAGTTTATGAGGTACCATTGCTACAACAGATTGGCAGCTATCTGCAAAACGCTAGAGCGTTTTCATATTTTCGTGTGTGCGTCTGTGTATTACAAATAACCATTTTTGGTAAGGCGCAGGAGTCAATGACACAAGCTTCAGTGGTTCTATTAATCATGCCCACCGCCCCACCATTACCCCCTCCTCAATACAATTCCTATGTCATAGCTCACTAACATTTCCTTAATTGTGAGCGGCGAGCCCCACCGCCATAGTCACTGGGGTTCAATTAATCAGCGTGCAGCACTAGTGACTGGTTTGTGGAGCAGGTGGATTTCGGGAGTGTGGCGAGGCATAGTGCGGCCTGTTTGCAGTGCTGGCTCAGCAGGAGTTGGAAAGAAATGATATTTGCGAGGACATCTAATGCATCCGTCGGAGCCGTTCACATGCCTCCTGTTATGTCAAGCGTCGCTCATCTCTGGACACTGGCTAACTTGTTTATGATTGTTCTCCCATTCCTCCCCAGATTCGCTGTCGGTCACCTTGTTGGTGTGAGGAGGATATCCGCCGTATATAACATCCGCGGAACCGCTAGATACACGCCTGGCACACAACGGGCTTTACCATCAATGAGGTAGGACCAAACAAGATACCACACAGAGGACGACACCGTCCAGGAGAAGCTTCTTGACTTCTTTGGACTTGCGCGATTGCGACGCAGGCGAGGACGACTTGGAGCCACATCCACTTGAGTTCGCAATTTCGATGGGCATCCATCACGAACTCAAAGTCAGTCGTAGGCGGTTGAGGCCACATGTTGGGTGAATGACCTCCTGAAGAAACAGACACAGTGGGGCTCTCCGGGCGGAGATACCCATCCTGACGGAGGTCGATGAAGCCTTCACGTCCTAGCACCCCAGAATCTTCACTCGTTCGCGCAGCAGCGCCTTGGAAATGCGCAAAATTCGGCCGCACGAGCTCGAATTCCATGTCTTTGACTTGTAGCATCTCACCCGCGTCTTGTGGGGCGTGACCGATCTGGCTTCCAGACATCGACACAGAAGAGGAGATAAGGTCTTCATTGGTGTTTTCCGTCGTAGGTTGGGTAAGGAGAGTTTCATATGGAGGGAGCTTTGGCGCTGGACGGGCGGCGGAGAGTTGACCACTTGCAAACGTGAGTTGTTCGTGATAGAAACAGCGTCAACCTCGGTTTTTGCAAAAACAAGGATGATGTTCTTGCATTCCCTACTTGAAGTGAAGATTCGTCCAAACGGAGACAACTCCGCTGTGCTTCGCGCGATTGCGGGGGATCGCGAGCTACCATTCGGACCGAAAAGAAAACTCGAAGAAGGCTCATTGGTCGGGACTCGTTGAGCGTCGCGTGGGAGATCTGCCTCAATTGAGGTGGGGCTTGAATAGCCAAACCGAGAAACCGAGGGCGGAACTGGCGAAGTACTAGATCCTGGACCCAGAGCGCCCTCCTTCTTTTCGATCGTATCTGGTGCTACAAATACCGACTGGGCGAGCGGACTGCTAGGCGATTTGAGTCCTGGAGAGGATATCGATGGTTTCAAACCTCCAGTAGTGGATGTCGATAACAGCGAAGGACGGTGGGGAAGAAACTTGCAGGAGTTGATTTTGTGTTCAGATTGGAATTGGAGGATGTGCCCGTCGTGGTCAATGAACGCCGGACATCCTATGCAGTCGGAATTTCGGATTACTACATACATGATACAGGTCAGTTTCCGAGATTCTGAGAAAAAGGAAAGAAAAAAAAATAAACTAACCTCTTACCCTTCTAAACCTTAGGCCGATTTAGATTGGGCGGTTTGGGTCTCCGTGCCACGCAGTTGGTCAGGCTCACTGGAAGTCAAAAAACAAAAAAAAGGTCAACACCAACATTGCCAACAACAAAAAAATAAATAGGAACAAACGTTTGAAGTTGGAGGACAAGTTCTCGGAATTGGTGGATGGCGCCTTCGTAGCCAACACAGGTCTCTTCAAGACTTTCGACTTTGCGGAGATGCTCTCGAACCTGAGCCTCCTTTGCCTCTGCTGGATGAAAGAAAATGAGACAGCGTGTCACTGGCAAATTTTGGAATTCGACGTACCAAAGTCTTCGTTCAGCTGCTTCTCTCTCTCCATGTGATTTCCTCTAGTTCATCAGACAGCTCTTTCAGAGCTTCGAGGTCCTCGATGGTAATTCGCATTTCCTCAATTTAGTAATTTTTTTTCAATGAAAAAAACACTTCAAGCGGATAAAAAAGCGCCTTGCCTCGCCCAACACGAGCATGTCTTCGGCAGCCACATCATCGAGCTGGCGTTTCAGGTCCTTTATCTGGATTTCGGCGTTGGACAATTTGGTAACAATTCATCATAAGAGGATTGCAAATTGTCAATTCTGGAAACATTCTTCTCTATCTCAGATCGCCGTCTTCGTTGTTCTTGCTTGGACTCTTGTGCAATGTCTCGCAGCCTTTGAAAGTTTGCGTAGTGTCAAATATTGAAAGGAAGAAGGGGTAGGCATACTTGATAAGAGTCTCCTTCAATCAATCATTTTGTTTCTCCAGTTGGATGTCAGCCAGTGAGTCCTTCGCAGGACTGTCGCCCACAGCATTGCCTCTGTATGTTGCCAAAAGATTAGTTTTCCTCCAAAAAAGGAGGGATATTTCGACCGAACCTTCTTTCAAAACATTGTTCTCGACCTCCGGAATAGCCACCCGAGCTCTAACATCCTCCAACTCAGTGTCTGTCAACTCTGCCCTCTTTCCCACAACCTCCTTGTCCAACATGACTATCTCTAGCTGTTCCTGGGCATCAATAACGCGAGCTTCGGCTAATTGGGCAAGCTGTTGGAAGCCTGCAAGTTCGCGGCGCATGGCGATAAGGTTGGTTTGTAACAAGTTTTGGAGTTCGGGGCAGAGAGAAACGAAGTTTTCAGCTTCAGTGAGCCGGGATTCAAGTTCGCGTAATGCGTTGGGAGTCGTCAGCACGTTTAACTTCGAGGGTGCGAATTTTGGCGCGTAGTTCTTGGAGTTCTTGGTCGTCATGGGTGATTTGCTGTTCTAAAAATGAAAACGAGATCTTCATATCAATAATTATCAGAAAGGTTAAAGAGATTTTGACTTACCATGGTTGGAACAGGAGAGGTCGCTTTAAGGAGTGGAATTAGGCATCGAGGGCAGGGGCAAAGGACGTCTGTCGGAGCTTGATCTGACTTGGTAAGTTTGTGTGCTATTCCGATGGACCACCACCACTGGTCTCCACCTCAACAACAACTGTTGACATGGCTGAAGCTTCAAGCGGCTCGCTACCTCCATCGTCGTTGACGCAATTCGCAGCCCCACCGTCTTTCGTGGATGCGGCTGTCAACGTGACCGACACCTACCGATGGCCTTCACTGCCATCGACGGCTATTCCCACTTCCTCCACAGGTTTCAACGAAGTGGACGTCGTCCAGCCCCTCCTCTTTATCTGAAGTTACTGAAGTTACTTTCAATGTATGCAGAGATCTACTGAGTGCCTTGTGTGCATAGATTCGTAGATATTTAGCTTAGGACTCTTTCCCTTGTTACCTACATAGTGTACAAACAATAACCACCATGAAAGCGTATAGGAATGCCCTAAGTCAAATCTACACAGATTCACTGGGAATAAGTGTTGAATGAGCAGCTACTGATTGACAATTAATTCCAAGCTGATACAAGCTGATCTGGCAAAGTAAGTCGACATCAATCCGGTAATGATTGATCCTCGCTGATTCGAATTTATTCCTGTTCGGTCTAAGGCGAACCATAACCATAATCTTCGTCCTCGTTTTCGTCACCACCACGAGCAGATTCCTCGTCCTCCTCGTCCTCATCTTCATCATCGCCTTCATCATCATCGTCGTCGTCGTCGGTCTCATCGTCATTGTCATCCCGCCCCTTCTCTTCATCATCGTCGCCCACTTCCAGCTCTCCGTTGCTCATAATGATATCTTGTGGGTCTCCCCTTGTATTTCCACCAGTATCGTCCTCCTCATCTTCTACTTCCATTTCTTCAGAGTCGGGATCAACAGGATCCGATCTATGCGCTTGCTGAGGTGGGGTATTCTTCAAATGACCGACTCCGCCACCAAAATAGCGCATGATCATATCCCGATCAACAAAGCTAACAGCCATACACATAAGTAACAGACTCAAACCATAATTGAGTGGTAGCTACTCACATATTTACATAGAAGTTTAGCCAGTCATCTACATCCTCAGGATTAGCACGTCGAGCTGTGCTGTGAGAATGAGGAAGGAGGTCAGTGCTTCGGCCAGCACTGAAAGCCGGAATTAAGTGACATCCGCGGACAACATTGGCAGGGTCAATAAAACTGAAGGCGAAGTCATCCGTGGATTCTACAAAGCCGATTTTAGGCAGGTGCGCTTGGCGAAATCCTGAGCGATAGCCTGGTTCTTCGCCAAACCAACGAACCCAAAGGAAATCCATACGCCTGGCGTTTCGCCCACCACGAATTGCTGAATTCTCGGTCCAAACATTGGCGTGATAGATTCCAAGAACCCTCGCGTACCAGTAAGGTTCACCTTCTTCAGTAGTGGGAGATCGCAGCATAATGTCTGGGTGTGTACGGGGGTTGACTGTGTCACATTCCCGCTGTAGGTCGTAGCTCGTGTAGTAGATGCGGCAGGTTTGAACAGAATAAATCTTGCTTCCTATGAAACGGATGGAGTTTCGATCCGAGTCTGTAAATTCTTCGTGCATGTCGCCATCGAATTCACGGCCCATTAGTCGTCCCAATAAATGGTCTTGTAGCTTCGGTAAAAATTTCTTTAAAGGTCGAGTGTTTATTAGTCAACAATCACAATAATTGGAATCAGCAAGGCATACATGGTAAGCAGGGTCGCCTCTGTTATTCCGAATGGTGTCAAATATGTCCACAGGTCGGTTTTTCGATGGAGAGATGTGATACCGCAGGTCCGAGTCACCCTCCACCTGATCATCTTTGTTATCCATTGATTGTTGCTTAGTACGGGCATGGTGCTGCTTCCTGTCAAGCGCCAAACGGGCACGTTCGAGTCTTCGGTAACGCTTGGCGATTTGTCGCTCTGCATGGCGTTTGTTGGTCGATCCATACAGTCGTTTAACAATTTTATGAGCAAGTTCGCCCTGGAAGCCGGAAGTTGTGAAAAAATCAGATATGTAAAAATAAATATTACTGACCACTTGGGTTGAGAACCCATCCGTTCCACCAAAGAGACGAATAGTGCGGACATAATCACCCAGTGCATGCCATTTATATGTGAAGAGATTCAGGATTTTGGGTTTACGCCCAGAGCTATTACCTGCAGCTGCCTTCTCCTTTCCCTTGCCAGACTTTTGGCGCCGTTTTCGTGCTCCTGTCTCCTTTGGAAGTTCGAATGTTGCAAACCCGGACTGCGTGGTATCCCGAAACTTTCGCATCAACTGACCGAGCTCTGTTGTAAGCCTTTCAAGGTGCTGTAGAGTACTCTCGGTATGTAGCCGAAGTTTTGCGAATGCATGCCATTCTGCTGTTCTGTATAGGAGCGTCATGATGATTGTATTATATGGCTCCGGCAGCAGTCCTTCAAACACTGGGATACTGCACTTAAGCAAATACAAGAGTTAGCTTTTTCTTCTTGCTGGAAGTTGTCGATCTTACCTGCAATAGGTCCTCAAAATCACGGGCTGCGAGCTTCTTCATTTCCGAAGCATTTGTTGCAAAACGCCGGATTGTGCTTGAGCCAAATGTTGGCATGGCCCGGAAGCTAGTCATGGAAAAAAGGTTATTTTTTTTGGATAGATAAGAGTGCTTAACTGGACTTACCGTCGATCTAGCTCGGCAACCAAACTGCCATTAGGAGCCGCAGCATACAGAACTCGAATTAAATGGGTAAAAAGTGCTTTCCAGACACCCAGTTCAAACTCATGCAAAAGGTCGACAACGAGCATACGCGGGATATCGAAATCACAGCCAAGTTTATCAATAAATGCATTCTAATGGAAACGCAGAGCTCAAATGAATGATTATTGGAAAGATTAAAGGAATCTTGACTTACCATTGTCGGGACTGAAGAAGTAGTTTTGAGAAGTCGGTTGACAGCCTCACCGGCAATGGCTGCTCCCAACTTGTAGATTGCATTCCGGGCAATTTGAACACAGTCGAACAAGTATGTGCGAACATTTTTAAGCCGAAATTTACTGTCACGCTTCATGCCTGTCTCGTCAAGTTTTGATTTCGGAATAAGGCATCGAGGGCAAGGGTGAAGGCCCTTGTTTCGAATAGTGGCAAGCAAGACTCTATCAACAGGATCAGATCAAGGATTCACTTATAACGGAACAAAAAAAATCACTTACTTCTCAGGATAATCCGCAGAATATGTAAAGAATCGAGGATACACCCGGCGTTCAATACCATCAACACATTTGACTACCATTCCGTATTTATATGCATGAATAAAGTCTTCGTCTAGCAAGAATTTCCAAACGCCATGCATAAGCTCTCGTCGACAATGCGTCATGAGGTCTGTTTTTTGCGTGCCCCATTTACTGCAGAAATAGCTGGCAAAGTCTTGGAATGAATCGGGAAGAGAAGGAATGTATGCAACGTGCTGGCAAGCGCCCGAGTTTGGCTGTCCACGAATGTATTTCGAAACATTCCCAAAAAGTAAATAGATCGGCCAGAGCTTTGCGGTACCGAAGTTCGCAAGGTGGGTGCTGTCAGACCAGAACATAAGGGCAGCCACAACCTTCTCTCGCTTGCAATCCGGCTCATTGGGGGGGAGAGGAGCACGCTGCACATTGTCATGTTCTTCGATGAAAACGTCTGAGTTGTAGAGCTCAGAGAATACCCGTTCTTCTTCACCACTTGGAGACTTGTGAAATAACTTGAACGGCGAGAAATGGAAGTGAGAAGCAAGAGGTGACGAGAATACTGCTCGGATAACAGCAGTCAAATTCCGATAGAGCAACCCTGGAACAGTGAATGTGCCTGGTGGTACGTTTCTGACACCCGAAGGAACTTCGATGTTGATGTCAGCTGTCTGGAAAGAATCGAGGAAGGGGGACTTCTTCTCTGCAGCATCGCTCCGTTGATTCTCCCTTGCTACGCTGAAGCCTCGCAAATCTTCAGGCTTGAATTTGGGGTCAAGGAGGACATCCTTTACAAGACGATTGACCTCAGCATCCGATTTGGTGGGTGCACCAGAGTCCTTCCAGTTCATTATCATTTCGACTGATTCATTTCGGTGAACAGGAGCTGGAGGTGGCGGCGGCATAGGCACAGGGTCAGCTCCTCCAGCTTGGTAAAGATCCTTCTCAGGAACGAAAGAGTCGGGATCAAAGGAGGGCCGGTAGAGGTATTCTCGCAGTAAGCCGAAGCAATTTGTAGCCGTTCGCAGTCGATTGCGTACAATGAGACGCAGGCGTGGCAAAATCGCAGTTGGTTGTTCATCCTCCTTCTCGAGTGGCTCGAGCGGTTTCAAAGGCTCAGGATTGATGTCTTCATAGCGAGCTGGAAGCCGATAATTCCGCTTTGGTCGACCTGCATGCGTGAGGGAGGGAGGAGGCTGAGGAGGCGAAGGCGGTGGGGGTGTTGAGGTGGGCTGAGAAAACGAAGGTAGAAATGGTTCAGGAATGCCAACGTCTTGATCCATTTCCTGATACCCCGAGTTGTGAGGTACATCATTCTCTAGACGGCTCGTGCTTGCTCCAGGAGTGGTGTATTCCTGATAGACCAATTAATGATGATGATTATTGATTATCGCAAAAATCTTACTCCTAGAGCTGCAGAGTCCAAGCGCTCTTTGCGCTTCTTGAATTTCGTTCGTCTAACATCCTTTGAAGCGGCAGTTGCTTTTCGACGTTCATTTGTTGCTGCTTCATGTTTCAAAAAACTTTGACACTTCTTCTGGTGTAGTTTGAGACCTCCCAGGGTCATAGCACGGAATCCATCTTGACAATCCTTGCACGGATGCATAAATAGAATGAACAAGAGCAGTAGTGAGAAAACGATGGCAATTTGTAGCTTGGGGCGACCTCGAGGGTGTTTCGCCATTAGCAAGAAGAGGGGTGTGGTTTGACAACTGAAGGTGAAAACGTAGATGGGCTGTTAAACAAGCCAAGGTCCGCCCCGGCGCAGCAACGGGCTCCAAGGGCTGAGGTCATTGATGTCTGAAAATCCTTTTTGGGGTACTTGAACCACCACCGTTGCAAGGCGCACACAAGTGGCTCCATCGATATTGATGACCGAATATTGGCGCTTCAAGCAAGACTGTCGACCCTTAAAATTGAACAGCATATAAGAGTAATAGTGTACCTTCGTTATTTGACTCCCCCACTTCTTGTGCAGATGTCCCTTTCCTCTATGCATATTGGTTCACCCTCGCAACCTCGCCCGTCATCTCCTGCCAATGGTCCTCATGTACCCAGCTCTGACGGCCTTGAGGACCAAGCTGACCCAGCCGTTTGGAGACGAAAATATCTTGCACTTAGAGAGACTGTGAATAACCAAACATCATCTAAAAGAAAGTCCAGGTAAGTAAATTTAATCGAGCTTTAAAATCCATGTACTGGCTTAACAATTTGGCACTTATCAGGAATGCAACTTCCACAAGTCAGCTCGGACGTGGTATACGTAAAGTTATCTTTCTTTGCGGAGAGATTAAGGACTTGGTTGCCAATTCGGACAAGCATTGTACTTACCTGGAAGATCCGGAAGACATAGATCTGAATAACGAATTTGAAGAGCGAAACGAGGATGATGTCGGGGACTTGAAACGCGAGTGCGTTATCCATGTGTTTGTTTTGTTTTGGCTGGCTGACACATGACTGCCAAGTTGGGAACGCAGCCACACAGCTGTCCAAGAACTCAACCGTCTCATCCCCAACTTCCAGAAGAAAATCGACGAAGGGTCGCCTGAAGAGCTCGCCAAATTTTATGCAGACGTGAGTAACATTTCCCTATACCTCAGTGTATTTGCTTATCGAGTTGACACTAGCTTCAGCGCGGTGCTGACTGTGCCCGTAGTGACGACTTGAATCGGATTCGTGGATCCATCGCAGATTGGTTGAACGCGGCCAGACCCCACCCCACTCCCCTGTTGAACCCCAACTGTCGCAGTAATAGGGGAATTGAACATGATGTCACAGGACGACTCTTATGCCCTGCAGAGTTCGATTGGGACGACCTTGTGTGAGTAGATAATTGTTCATGCCCCCAACCAAGTGATCTCACCTTCATTTACAGCGTTCGTGCTAAGCTACGTGCAGCTGACGAAGATTTTGACTGGCTTTCCAGCTACCATTCGAGGTGTTTCTATGCAAAATACGAACCAAACGTGGATCAGCTGGAATCTGGGTACTTGAAAAGTACGCTCCTCATCAAAGTGTGTCGATTTCCTGTTACTTTTCAGATCATGCTTTGTATTTAATATTTATACAGGTCTATAAAACTATATTCACGTCACCCTCTTCAGCAAGGGACATTTCAGAGGAGGAAGACGGTGCTGAGAACATGCCTCCAGCCAAGTCGCAGAGGACCTTGTCCAGCAACAAGCCCACGCGCCGTAATGTGGCATCAAAGGTCAATCTAAACGACAAAGTTACTCCCCGATCTATTGCATATGCGGCAGTCCAGGTAGGCTTCATGCTATTACATGTCGCTCTATGCTTATTTGCGGCTGCCAGCTCCATTTCAACTTGCAAACTGCGGGTTCATGGGCCCAATTTTATGGAGGATTTGACTACCAGGGACTGCATAACTATATCGTCGATGTTTTCGAAGATACCCCTGGGCCTGCATCGAAGAAGCGCGCCAAAGACCTACTTAACTGGTGGACGAAGTGAGTATTCTCTCTTCCTACAAAGAATATTCAATTAAGCAGTGACCACGATAGGAAAATCTTCCCAACTGCTGCCGCTTGTCGTCAATCAAACACTTCTGCTTCTCGCAATGCATTCAAACGACAGCGTGCAGCTCTTGAACGCGAGGAGGCCGCCTGAGCTACGCTTATACTTCGACAATTAACTCAACATTTGTCTATACCGTCTCTACCCACCATAATTCCCAGTCATATGTATCTCGAAGCTTCTGCTCACCACATCTCTCAATAATAAATGTATTCCAACTTGTAGTATCTCTCAATGCGATTTCTTTAATATTGTGATGATGCACGACAGCTCCGAAGCAACAATATGATGTAACTATGAGCCTAAACTGGGACAACGAAAGAGGGGAAATTGAAATAAGAAGCCAAACGAACCTAATCGCCTTACATCACCCCAAGCTCACAATATGTCCCTGCTTCCAACGCATGTCAGCGCAACGTACCCAGAACCCAAGGGTGATGCAGGTGCCCGTAATAGCAGCCGCAGTGATGCTGCAGGAATGGTAAGATAGGGTTAGCTCATATGAACGCATAACTAACTCCGATTCAACAGGGCGGCTGTAACTTACTGTGTGTCGACATTGTCGTGCAATGAAACTCCCCTCAATACTCTCATCTGTTGTTCAAACGGGCAGGGCGAGCGGCACGTGCAGAGGGCCGCGAGGGACTTGCGGTCCTGCTTGTCAAAAAGTCGGTGTACGAGGCAGATCTATTGAAACTCAGTGAAGCAACAGTAGGTCTCAGATAAGAATGTACCCAAGCCAACAGACCATGCAAAAGCATTGAAGGCATATGCTATGGAATGCAGTGCACTTCAATGGGTGTTAATTCTCAGAACCTGAAAAACACGGTGTCAGTGTGGTCCAGGGATGGGAAGACATTCAATATATTCTTACTTGAGAAGAAACCAGTGTATTTGGGGTGCCTCAGAAGGTGTTTGAGGATGAGGATTGGGCCATAGAAAACCGCCGTCTTTCCCCAACCGACGTGTCGAGAGGTGTGTGGAGCGTGTATCAATGCCTTAGCAGAGCAGGAGTGGTGGATGGGCTGGAGATGGAGCAGATGAGTTGGGAGGTAGAGGACAAAGGACAGCAAAACGAGTCTTATCGACTAGTTTCGTGACGCACCTCATGGGTCTCCCCTTATTCTACTCCGCCCCTCTTTCCCAATTGGCTGGAACGTCGGCCCACAGTCCTCAGAGTGGAGAGGGGGCTCGCGACGTGTATGCGTATTCGTTCGCGCTGGTTGAGGTTGAACGTTGAACTGAGCCCAACAAAAATAAAGACCATATAATACATACTGTGACACGTTCTTCTCTTCTTTCAGCTTGAGGTAATCGTCCTTGATAACATTCGTAAAGCCCCATCTCTTCGAAACGACAATCTTCTGCCTTGCCAGGAACTTGTACCGAGCACAGCACAACGCCTCCATGATCACCGGTGCATTGTGGTCCCGCATCGAATCGACAACACAATCTGTCCAATGTTCACTCGCGCGACCGTGCCGTACAGATTGCCCCAGGAACCACGCATACCGGTTTTCAACCTGCACCAAATCAGTCTCCTCTGTCCATAAAACAACAACCCAAACACACTCATCGATCTGCACCAGCACAGGACAATATGTTGTTGATGCAGATAACGCGCAACGGGTGCGCATGGACGCGTAGATGGAATGAATCCTTTTTGCTCGTCTTGGTCAGATACTTGTTCGCACAGATACGCGCCGCCTCGAGAGCCTCGCTCGACAGCCGCTCGTACTCATCCGACATTAAATGGCAGTAGACCTATAAGTTACTTAATTAGTAATAAAAAAAGTTAAAACCCCTATTAAATAATGTTTACCTCTTGGCCGGATGAGGTTTTGGGGGGGCAGAACGTGCAAAGGGGGGGGAGAGGGAGGCTAGTTGAAAGTGAAGATCAACATGTTGATCTTCAAGTTGCCGATGCAAAATGCAGTTCCACGAAACGGTGGTTCAGCCCGCCAAATCACGTGAAGTACACAATTTCTGTCAAGTTCAACGTTCAACTTGAATTTGTCCTTCATCACCACCTCCCTCGTAGCTGTCGGTGGCATCTACACTGTTCGCGCTGCCACACCACCACCGCCATGGATGGCCCCCAGTGTTGCTGACACACGGCCTCTACCTCTTCGCCATCTTCAACTGTGGATACCGCCCCCCCTTCAGCCGTGTCAAACGACTTTCCGTGCTCCATTCTCCATACCTTACGATAAACGAGCAATAAGTACGTCGTACTCTCTCTTTCTCCCCGTGATTTACAAGTTTATTTCTACAGGATCAGTGATATTCAGCGGCTTCTTCTGGATGACGCCCACGATAAACTGCTGCGTCGCAGGGTGGGCGTCGAGAAATATTCCCTCGCCTTCCGAGAAAGGTATGCCACCCAACGTTCTTTGCCTATATATAAACTAACATAACCATGTAGTCCTTCCTCTAAAGGCATCTTGCGCGTCCAGCAGCCATTATTCATCCTCAATCGCCCTTCGGCTCGTCCGGGCTCTTCTCAAGAGAGGATGGTTCATGTCCGCGTTAAACATCGTGGACGACGACCCTCCGCTCTGCCACGTCGAATGAGGTTGCTCTTCTTTCTTACCACTGCCCTCGTTGTCTCGTCGCCGCTACTAGCCTCGTTGTCTCCACCGCCACCATTGTTGTGCTACCACCACCTTGGTCACCACCATCTGGGCCCCTCCCCTCTGCTGAGAGATGTGGGCCGATGTCTACCGGGATACTGGCCCTCCACCATCTAGGTGATGTTGCCTGATCCTCACAACTTATCGATGCCCATCTCCACAACTCAATGCCGGTGCAAAAACTAACGACGACGCGAAACGACAAGGGTGTACGACCACCGCCACAGCGAACACGAATCCAACCCAACCACGGCGAATCCCATGTTGTGCATTGCACAATGTCAAAGCCATATTGCACGCTGGATAGCCGTCAATATCACTTTCTGTGTCATATTTCACAGGCAGACCCTCCATTTGCCTCTATTGCTATTTACACTAGGTCTGCCAACGCGCAAAGCCCGAAGGTTTGAGAAGTTTGAACGTCAGGAATACCGTTGAGGTTGATCTTAATAGCATCCTTTGTGGGTCCAGCATATCGAACCGCATTCTTATGTTGGTTAACCAATAATTTTAGTATAAAAACCATGTTCTTTTGGCGGGCCTTTATGGATCCAATGGAACAGCTGCCGCTCGCCGTACTGCCGCCGCTACCTCGCTTAAGGCTGGAATTTTGGATCTCTTCTGGGACTCCCAGAAGGTAGATATAACAAACGACTTATTTATAGCGCAGAATGTTAAACTTTTCCAAAGCTCGCCTTCTATGATTTCATTCTCGATATCAATAGTAGGAGCAATGTCTTCAGTGCCGCTACATTCTATCCATTCTGGAGTAGTATCATTCCCGACCAAGTCGCCAAAGACGAGAAGTCGGCCTTCGCGGCCTTCTCCGTTAACATGGTTCTCAATCGCTATAATGGCACCTTCCCCACAACATTTGTTGACACAGGTCTCCAATGGTACCCACTTACATTCTTTACTCCGATGCTATTCAATTAACAAAGATTTCAGGGATGCACCCAACGCCTGGCCACCTCATCAATATATCGTGCTTCAAGCCCTCAAATCATTACCAACTAACGTGTCTAAAGGCGCTCTTCCTGCTCCGTCGTCGAACCAATCAACGTTCGACTTGATTCCATCCGGCCAGCTTGGTATCGCCGAATTCAAAGCGGATCAAATTCCACTTCGACTGGCCCATCCGCTGATCTTAACACAGCTAATGGGATGGTAGGGATGGTAGCTAATGGCGGAACGGCCGTCGCTGGGTAGCCCTGGAAAACCCCAGGGTTACCTGTGCCAACCCTTAAGTTACTACAGCCTCTGCATCGAAATGTTGTACTGTTTTTGTATGATTGATTCTCGGTCTAGTAGTGAGTAGAAATAGGATGCAGATTATGAAGAGTACAAAAAATCAACATTTTACATGGTTCAGTATGCACAAGGTTACAGCTTTCGTCAGATGTACAAATTTACTCCCTTTCTTGGACTTCAGCAAGGAGCTCTGCCAACATATTGTGAAGGCTCTCTCTCTCCTCCTTCGCATCGTAAGTCATCTCGTCAAGACTCTCTTTAATCCCAGCAAAATCAAGCTCTTCCAATGCATTGATAAAAATTCGTCTGTCCTCCCTTGCCTCGGAAGCCATCTCCTCAAGAGCTTCCTTAATACCGGCAATCTCACGTTGCACCCATCTCATGTTATCATCGTCACGCAGAGTAAGATGCCGCCTCTTCAACGGGTGTTCATTCGAAGGGTCTTGGACCGTGGAGCCTTGACGCTTTAATAAAGGCTTTTTGCGAAGAGAAGGATTGCCGTGGCCCTGACAGTTACATTTTCCATTAGTATTGCTATGCGTAAGAAATATATAGAACTACCTTAGTATGCAATACGGTTGCAGTTGCATCAACCGTATTGACAATGTTTGTGCGCCCAAGTCCGGTGTTCAGCTGTTGACGACGCTGTGGTTGAGGTTGTTCCTCCGACTCTTCACTTGATACGACGACGATGGGTTTTTGTTGTATATTGCTTGCTGCTGCCCGATAACGGGAAGGAAGAGTAACAGGGGAGGAGCGGGGGTCGATCCCTATTAGACAGGGCCCGAAGTCTGACTCCTCGGTTTCGGAATTTTCGTGGCCCTCCCGGGTTTGCGTGGATCGCTCATGGTAGAACTTAGCGGTTTTAGAGTGAGTATAGCGATTCATTTTGGGTCGTTCACTCACCATCTGCACTCTTTTATATATTCGGCAGGCATAGCTGTGGAGTAGTATGACGACAGGCAAGGGTGCAAATGACCAGGAAAGTGGTGGTTGTTTTTCGTAAATGGGAACTTCATTGACTTCGTAACCATCGCTAACAGGGTTGAGACTCGACAGGTGAATGCTCCTGGTTAGGTCCAGGTGTTTGTACCTGATGACTAATAACCAAACTCGCTCGTTGATTCCAACCACTTTGTACTTTGAGTCTTCAGTGTCTACACCGTCGATCGTGCTCTTCAAATAGATGTAAGTCAAGGGTCGGATATTAAAGACATTTTGTTGATTATTCTTCAAGGTTGAGATTCGAATTGAACTAGAAGAACTCGAGGAAGGTGGAGGCAAACTAAGTTGAACTCGTCGCGTTAGTAGTGAGTTCTGTTGTCCTATCTCCACCATCCTCGATTCTGATGTTCCTGTGGCAGCCGTTGAAGGTGGCTTTACCTTTTTCCATGCTTCAATGGAGCCAATGCCAGACAGTAAAGTGCTGGAAGGTACCATTTGGCTTAAGCCTGAGTTAGCTCCCTATTTCATGGATATGCGTGCTCGACTTTGACCTCTCCCTTCAGCGGTAGTCCACGAATGGTCCGACACCTAGAAACGGAAGAAGTCGCTCGGCTCAAAGAGCATGAACATCGCAGTAGGTATTCTAATTCCTACTTACGCTGTTTCTAATTTTCTCGTTTTATTTAGTTCATCATGCCCAGCACTACACTGTACCTGTGACCACTTCTGAGGAACTGATGGAGGAACATTGAAACGTGGTACGCTTTCCATCCAATAGAAGGCTTTACATTCGTCTCAACCTTAGATTTGTCTCAACTGCCTTCTTAGACTCACCATGTGACTTGCATTCAATACCGAGCTACTTATAATACTTCGAGTCATAAAAGAGTCGACTCGGAGACCCATGCTTCTCCTCAAGCCATCGAACTTGGGAAGTTTTGCGCCGCATGAAGGTCACATCATTGGCGCCTCTGCCGATTCTTGCTACGGCAGCGTTGACGAGGAATCAAATGATTTTCGTTTGCCTCAGGCAGCGGACAGTGGACACCCTATCGGCGATTCAAATTTTGCAGGCGCTGGCGCTACAGCAAATTTAAGGATTCGGGTTTATCCAGAAGACGAATCGCTGTCGATGCCCAGCTTTTCGCTCAAGTTAGAATTCATAGCCTCTGCCATTCGTCCTACACCCCTTTTGAGCCCATCGTGCGCAAGAAGGGCATGCTCAAGAAGGATTTCGTCGCTCTCGGAGATTCACAGATGAATTCTCCGAGCGGCATACCTTCCAGAAGGCATCACTTCGACGGATGCAAACGACCCTATCATGGCTTCCACCCTTTACTCCATCATGGGCTCGGCTCCTTTTCCCTCGCAGCAGGCCATAGATGCATTGCAGCCAGAATATCTACTTCCCATTCTTCTTCCCTTCCAACGGAGGAGCGTAGCCCGGCTGCTGGAGAATCTGTCACAGCGGAGGGAACAATTGTTCCTCAAGAAAACTCGAGTTCGTTCTGGGCATGAGTGCACCACCGACAAACTCAAAACCGCTATCGAAGCCTGTGGTAGGTGCTCGAACTGTGGTTGGGTGGAGCGCTTCAGGTTCTGGGCCTGTCAGGCCCCCCAGTCGCTCGTTTGACGACAAACGATTCAACCAACTCCAAACCCAACTCACCTCCATAAGAAGCTCGCGCAGCCGATGCAGCCCATTTGGCAGAGGCCATGGAAGCCGAACGGAGCAAGGTTTCGGAACTGCAGGCCAACCACCTAGCTCTGTCGCGCGAACTTGTCACCGCCAAATCCCAGGAGCTCAATCAACACCGCGAGCTTGTGCATGCCTCGGACGAGATCAAGAATTTGAAGAAGAGGCGCAGCAGGGAAATTACGGATCTCGAAATGGACGTCAAGAAACGGGACCGCAAAAATCCGAAAAGTCAATGAAGATCTAAGGGTCTGTAGGAACGACCTTGATCGGGAGCGAGAGACTGTGTTGGCTCTCAAAAACACCATTTCCCACCAATCCACCGCCCATCTTACTCTGACCACCCAAAACCATGCTCTCGAAGCCCAATCTGTCGCCCTTCAGTCCCAAATCGATATCTACGCACGATCAGTATCTGATCAGACCCTCAAGCTGGAGTCTGCGCAGAAGCAGGTTGACGATATGAAAACAGAGGCCATGGAGAGCAAGCTTGTACGTCGGAAGCTTCACAATATAGTTCAGGAGCTCAAGGGAAACATCCATGTTTTCTGTCGCGTTCGACCTGCGCTGTCTTCGGACCTTGTCACATATTCTGGTACCCTCTCTTCTTCGGGTTCGTCAGTGAATGGATCTGAAGGAGGGAGTGTCGACTTTGAGAAGGCCAAGGAGGAGCTCCAAGCGAACATGGTATATCCCGATCAGCATGATCACAAGGAAATCCTGGTTCCTTCTTCGACTTCCAGCGCCACTGGTCAAGAAAGAAAGGAGGTTTACAACTTTGGCTTCGATCGGGTAATTTTTTGCCATCCATCTCTCATTCTGGCTGACGCCGTTCCAGGTATTTGAGCCAGAGTCTACTCAAGCGGAAGTATTCGAGGAAATTTCGTAACTTGCTCAGAGTTGTACGGACGGCTACAATGTCTGTATCTTTGCATACGGGCAAACTGGTTCTGGAAAGTCCTTTACGATGGAAGGCGGCACAGTGAGCAACATCTACCGGTTGTGCTTCATTTTTTATTTTCACGCTGAATTCGAAACTTTATTTAGTGGGAAGCCAGCTCGGGAATAATACCTCGAGCGGTCGAGCAAGTCTTCCGCGTCACCGATCAAATGAAAAGTAGGGGTTGAGAATACAAGATGGAGGGTCAATTCCTCGAAATTGTAAGCTGCGTCTCATCGCCATTTTTTTCTTTTCTGACGACAACTCTCCAGTACAACGAAACAATCAATGACCCCCTTAGAAAATGCGAATTCGATAAGAAAAAACATGAAATCAAACACTAGACTGGCTCAACAGGCGTAACGGGCGTCGAGGGTATACGGTTGACTTCCCCCTCACAGGTCCGCTCCCTCCTCGCTGTTGCCCAATCCCGTCGAAGCGTAGCAGCAACCCTCATGAACGAGCATTCCTCCCGCTCGCATTCGGTCTTCACACTCCGCATCAGCGGCGTCATTGTTGGCATCGATGGGTGTCCTGGTACCGGGGAACATTGCGAGGGTGAATCTTGTTGATCTGGCAGGAAGTGAGAGGCTCAATGTGAGCTTTGTGAATGGGGCCGATAAGGAGTGGCGAGCTCTCGGAAGACGAGCCGGAGTTGCCCACGATTCTGGTCGGAGGTGGACAGGCAGCGTAAGGTATTTCCCGATGAGAGTTACGCGCAACTAACTTGTATGCTTAATAGCGAGATGGCGCCGTTCATCCCTCGCTTGTCATCGTTGGCCGTTTCAGGAACGCCGGCAAAGGCGCAGATCTCAGATCTCATTCGCGCTCTGAAGTGCACTTTTACTTTTTATGCTCAATATTTTGCTTGATTTTTGATCTGCTTCTGAAGGTTCCTGCGCGTCGATCAGATTTTAGGTAATCTTCAACTATAGAAGAGGTTGTTGGATTCTCGGAGGAGGTTTCAGGTCTGCTGCGGCAGTATGGGCTCAGGTAAGCTTTTTTCATATCTAACCAACTCACATGCGCACTACGTAGGGTTATATCGAATGTCAGAAACGAGTTCACAACTCCTCAGCAACTCTGGCCCTGCCCCTGTGGCCGCACCTACGATCCCCGGTTCTAAAGGCGTCCCGGCCAAGTACAAACTTCTTGCTTGTTCATCTGTTAATAACACCACGACTGACCGTCACGTTAAAATAACACTTTCGTTGGACGAACCAAAGGGATAGTAACTGCGATTCTGGCCATGTACGACATGATGAGGGATCGCGAGTAGTGAAAACTCGTGCGTTTCATACTCTGCGCTTTCCTCTTCTGTCCCCTCTGAGCTGCGTCGCAATCTGTACTTGGCTCCGCAAACTTGGTTTCCTACTTGCATAGGCGCCTTCATCAATACATGCTTCACCTCGCTCCACCTCGTCGCAGCGCCCTGCGGAGTTGACCTTGTGTGTCCAGCCCGGGTTCGTCGATACACAGGTGATGAAGCAGATGCGCGAATAGGGAAGTACCGCTGGCCAAAGCTTGGGGGAGTATCGAAGAGTATGAAAGAAGGTAGGATGATCCGGGGGACGCTGCTGCGTGTGTAGAAGCCCTGCTTGATGCCACGTTTGATCAGTATATTCAGCATAATTCAATGTCTTTTTCTTTCCAGCCTTTTGTACATCTGACATGCATATTACGACTTTTTTTGTAAAACCAGCTGCTACCTCGCAATCTAGTTATAAACTTACATGACATATTATACCCATCTCATATTCACCCTATAATCCTCCCGAAGCATGATAGTGAGCTATGAACTGTCTAACATCTGACACACATATTACTTTTTTTTTGTAAAACCGGCACCTCACAATCTAGTTATAAACTTACATGACATATTGTGCCCATCTCATATCCAGCCTACAATCCTGCCGAAGGAAGTCCGAAGACTTCTTGCCGGATTTCATTTGAAGTTCATTTGTGCGGCGCCTGTCGATCGAACTCGCGGATCAGCTTACAAATTTGTGGGAATGCTGACAAAACTTTGGGCGGACTGTGTACCCCGGTATTGATTGTCAGTTATGATCTCGGCTGCAATATTATCAGTGATCAGTGGCTGTGATGGCCTCATTCCATCAACCACTTACCGTCAAAATGATCCTCCTCAATCTCTCTCGTATCGCACGGAGCTCCGCACGTCCTCCATTGTATATAGATGGGATGTTTAAGACCTGAAGGTTGTCGTTTATTGGAATAGAATCGCCAAAAGTGAGTAGATTCCGAGTAGCGCCTCCAGTTTATGTTTATTTCCTTGGAGACCGCTCCATAAATTAGAAGAGGTTGCCGTCATGCTCCACTCATGAACCGGCTGCGCAGACGACTCCTGAATATATAAGGAGTCAAGATGGTGAGTAATTAATGCAAAATGAAAGGCGATAACCCATCCCGACAGTACATTACGCTCTATTGCGACCAAGCCACACAGACAGGGCTCGATTACGAGGCCGAGGCTGCACTTTATGGCTACTTCCCACCCATTAGAGGGAGAGACCGCACTCTCCCTCTCCCTTTTACTCCTGCTCGTTATAGCCCCCCCCCTGTTCAAGCAGCTCAGCAAGCCACGAATGACTCCGAAAATGAAGATTCTATCTTCTACTTCCCACCCATTAAAGAAGGGAACTCCGCCCCTCTCGTCCCTGCTATTCATGGCCGTTCTAGTCCACGTCGTTCTCAGGCAACTCAGAGGGGTTCGCAGAAACCTCCCTTGTCCAGCAAAGAGGAACCTTCTCAATCGCGGCGTCGTCGACAGCCCAACATGGGACTGGGAAGAGCCAACATAGTTAATATGGTTGCGGTGAGATCATATACTCTTTATATATAGGTTGCTATTGCTGATCACGAATGGTTTTTTTATTTTCATTAGGCCAAACCCTCCTTAAAGCAAGACTCGGAAATTCAAGATGTTGCTGATGAATGCCCGATGAAAAAGCGGCGCGTTACTTTTCGTGATGAAGATGGTATGGAATTGGCGCGCTATAGGGTCGCTAGTCTTAAGGAGAGGGTTGAGAAGGTGGTTGCTGAAGCACGAGATATCGATAGTGCATTGCAAGAACTTCTCCGTTGAAACTGTACATATCAAATCCAACGAAAGCCATGAGCCTGATACCTGTACATACTGAATAGCAAATGCCTGTAAATGTCAAATTTTTATCGAGTCTCTTCATATTGTATCTATTTGTGTTCCGCATCTTCTCGGCGCCTCCCATCTTGCACGTTTCATCCTCCTCAGACGTTGTCCCTTCTTCCAATCCGCCGTTCCTGTCCTATGTACTGCTTTCAACTTCGAGCCCCTCCTGATGAGACGGACGTTCATACCTAGCGGTTCGAGGCATTGCTCCCGGCTATCCAATCCATAATTGAACATCCAGCGTCGCATTTGATCGGTGGCTGTGTGGCTCTTGGACATCAACCACAACAACGACGACTAAGGTCTCTCCGCAACAGCGAGAGAAAATTCCTGGGTTCTTGCCACCTCGCTTCATGCCCATATTATTCACTACCGTATCCGCGAGCCTCTTGAGCGTGGCCTGGCTTGAATCCTTAAGTCTAAACGGCATAATTTGGTCACATCCCCCTAAATTCAGCAGGAGGGGAGTTGTCCGGAGCTCCAGGAAGTAGAGGGGGAATGGGGTCATTTAAGGTAAGTGATACCTTTGCATATGGGTTGTGCCTATCAAAATGACTGAATTCGACGTTTTCAGCAGCTCAAATCGATGTTGAACACCGGTCCAAGACTGCCAACACCTTGGATCCATGCATACTCGGCTACCCAGTGCTGTATTGCACTTACTATCGTCCACAGCGTTGCATTCTACTTGAAAACTGAGTCAAGCTAAAAATGCCGCCTTCTTCAGGTTCGTAAAGTTTCTCTGCGGGTCCATTGGTTGTTAACACTTCGTTAATAGGCTTTGCCCACAAAATTGAGCCAACATAAGGCATCTCGGTGTCCATAACCATCGCCTAATGCCACCCATTTTGTAGTGCTCCTCGCGTAATTGACACATGGGGTTTCGCGGCCTTATTTCTCATTCTCTGGCTACCCGAGCCCCTTCGTCGACGAAATCCGCTGTAACTGCAAATTTGAACCAATACAAGGCATCTCAGTGTCGATAACCGTCGCCTAGTGCTGCCCATTTTGCAGTGCTCCTCGTGTAATCGGCGTATGGGGGTTTCGCGGCCCCATTTCGCATTCTCTGGCTACCCGAGCCCCTTCGTCGACAAAATCCGCTGTAACCGCTCAGTTCACGGCCCTCAAGAATTGCCTTCTGAGCATCGTCAACGCCTGCTGCAACTGCAGCCTTGTGCTCCGGCGCATTGCGCATCGCCAATTCGACATCCTGCAAAACGATTCGGCCCTCCGCTTCATCTGAATCGCGCACTGCATTGAGATCAATTTCAGGCTTGCTAATGCGAATTCCAGCTTCGGAATTGGGCTTGTTACGTAGGTCATGAGGAATTTTGGCAACGGGCAGGGGCTATGTCTGATGGGAATGGTGCAGTGAGGAATAGAATTTGTCGGCGAACGTTTCGCCAATTTCTTTCCCATTCTCCCCCTTGAAACGTGAAGGTGACAAGTATACCTTGTCAGACATGGTCCCGTTTGTTTCCGGCTGCCAAACTGTCCAGCCAGTTAACTGGGATCCACGTCGGCCGATTGTCGCCTCCACTTTCCATTCCACGTACTTCAAAAAAAAGCTGCCTCCGCATTCCTCTTCGCCCTCGATATCCTCCCACAACTTCTCTGCCCTTTCTCATACCGTAAGCACACACCCAGGTCGCATTCGAAGGGCACCTCGGATGGAGAAAATCCGTCTGCTCAGGACTTGTCGACCACAAACGGCGTCAATTCCAGTCGCACGCTTGTCATACATCCCTTCCTGACTTCCTGAACAACCTGAGGCGTAATGTGCCCCATTTGGCGGTCCAAACAAACTATGGTAGGTGTTTCCGCCATAGTATTTACCTGACATGGCTCATGCTTAGTTCCACCCGGCTCATTCGTATTCCACTGCGCTTTGCCAATTTCTTGGCCAGCCGGTCCTTGAAGACTTCTGGGTAAGTAACAACTTCGCCAATCTCTTGTTTCTATCCCACTGAACCTGAGCCGCAGCTAGCTCCTCTGGTGTCAAAGCAGGAAAAGTAGAACTCGCGGGACAAAGCAACGTGGCATCAAAATGGCCCCAGAAGCCATTGGCTTAGTCGTGTCCCGAAAAAGAATTCAGAAGATAATCCAGTTGACGCTGCTGTATCTAGCTTGAGTATCAAGGAAGGCAAGGAGTCGGAAAGTGAGGTGGTGATCATGGACATGTTGAGGAAAAGAATTCGTGAGCAAATGGCGGAAATGGAGTACAACGAATCTCGAGCACGGGCACTGCTCTACGCTCGCGGTAATGAAGATAAATGAATATACTACATAGAAAATGAATGCATCATGCCTGCTACGAACAGTGGGACAAAAGACGGAATGGAGAAATAAAATATGGAGAGTATTGACCACTGCACCGAAGACAACGAGGCCCGGTGGCACGTCGGCGCCTATCGTGTTTGCCTGCGATATTCCAACATTGTACCTGTCCTATGTCTGGTTTACAACCCTATGCTATGATCGTAATGAACGGTGAAGCATCCAATACACAACATTAATACTGTGATTCCCCTATGGACCTCACAGTCACTTCACAGTGTAGTTACAATCTCTTCACCATATTTTAACCACTTCATATCACAGAAGCTATCTTGTATCCAGTTTATAATACCCTGGTAATCCTACCATGTGCATCTAACAGGTTGTGAGTTTGTTGTCGAGATGGTATGATATCGCCATTCCTCTACGAACTTCGCAGCCACTTCACAACATAGTTACAATCTCATTACCATATTTTAATAATTTTATATTACAGAAGCGATCTTGTATCCAGTTTATAATACCCTGGTAATCCTATGGTGTGCATCTAACAGGTTGTGAGTTTATTGTCAAGGCGGTATGATATCGCCATTCCTCTACCAACTTCGCAGCCACTTCACTAGTGATGTGCAGGCTCGGGCTCGAAGCCCTGAGCCGGCCCGAGCCGGCCCTCGAAAGCCGAGCCAAGCCTGAGCCGCGCTGAGAGCTTCAGGCGGCCTGTGGCTCGGGCCTGGATATTCCTAAGCC
>Ga0307513_10001260_pt1 | contig 36694 bp, 34 predicted proteins | sample 15_EM_MG_FD_202174 | JGI IMG/M metagenome (GOLD analysis project Ga0307513, IMG submission 202174) | Populus trichocarpa ectomycorrhiza microbial communities from riparian zone in the Pacific Northwest, United States - 15_EM | ecosystem: Host-associated > Plants > Roots > Unclassified | place... | reverse complement strand
GCAAGACGTCCGCAAAAGGGCAGCATGGGAACGGGTGCATTGGGAGCGAAGGTATGAAGAGGCTGGGCGCTGGGGGTAGAGTATCAGGGGGGTGGCTGCGCCAGGAGGGGTCAAATGCGTCAGGACGCAACAAGGGCCGCGTCCAATGCGTCCGGACGCGCAAGCCAGCGTCCGGACGCATTGGACGCCGCCCTTTCACTTCCGAACGGAATGAGCCCGGGCGGACGCACCCAGAACAGGAGTTTACGTTATAAGCGCCTGGAACCTCCAGCGCACAGGGTGAGCGCGGAGAGACAGAACGCAAGGTATTTCTTTTGCTGATGTGGTCTTGATGGCATTGGGTACTCCTTCATACCAAGATATTGGTGGAAGCAGAAACCCGATTGTTTGAAATGACTTATCGACTACGGTTTGAGGAACAACATTCCTGATTGGCACTCTGCTGAGGTTGTACTTATACCGAAAGCAGATAAACCCCGCTATGACATCGGTAAGAGCTGGCGTATGATACCCCTGTTGCCCACCATTGCGAAAGTGGTAGAAAGGATTGTCCTGATTAGAGTTGCCGGAATTGTGATTTTGGGCAAGAATCAGTTTGGATCTAGGCGCAAACGTGGTGTACATCATGATGACACTATGTCTGTTGTGTTTGAACTTTTCCGACACAACGAGGGTTTTAAATGTGCCATGCTTTCCATGGATCTTGAGGAAGGTTTTGACAATATCGACATTGACCTACTTTGTGATTATCTTGCTGCCTGAGAATGCCCTGCCAACCTGATACATTGGGTTAGGAGGTGGGCTGGTGACCGGATTGTTAGGTTCAGGTTCACTGGCCGGATATCAAAACCGTATTTCGTCAATTGTGGTATTCCCCAAGGTTCCCCATTGTCGCCCTTTTTGTTTGGTGTTTATGTTGCAGATATTTTTGAGGCTCGCCTCCGCTACTCCCCTTCGGTTCGCACTATGGTTAGCAGTTATGTGGATGATGGGGTCATCCTTGTTGCTTCCAATAGCAGAGATCTCACGAGATACACGATGGCGGAGGTATTCAAAGACTGTGACAGGGTGGCGAGAGGTAGGAAGATCGGGTTTAGCGCGATCAAGACTAGGTGGATTGGTTTTGGAGGAACTATGTGGGAGGACTTGGATCTTGATAGAGAAATACTAACGCCTGTGGAGGATCTTAGGGTTCTTGGTTATAGGTTTAATGTTTTTCTTAATATGTCTTCTCATGTATCTTATTGGTTGGAAAGAGGTTTGGGTGTTAGGAGGAGGATTTCCGCTTTAGGGAGGAGGTTTGGGAGTGATGGAGGGGTGGATGCATGGTGCATTTACCGTTTGTTTCAGGCTGCCTAACTACCGACGGTCTACTTCGAGCTTGAATTTGTTACCGACTTTTCGTTGTATGTGAAGCGAATTCAGGTCCACATCAACGATTGTCTTCAATCACTGTTTAGGTGTCTTATCAAGCTTGCTAACAATATTATGCTTGCGGAGTTTGGGACACCCCCAGTACATGTGCAGGGTCGATACCTTCAGAGACGATGCTACAGTCGTATGATCAACTACCGATATTGTGATGACCATCCATGGTTCGACGCAATTCGGGCCGACTAGGAAGTGGAAGGAATGATGGCTTACCCGATGTTGTCAGAAAAGATTGTAACAACTGTGCCGAGCTTCAATGTGTCGAAAGGAAAGGAACTGGCTACAAGACTTTTTTATGAAGCCTATGAGGACGCGGTTCTGGTTCCTGATCTCCTTATGATCTACACAGATGGTTCGAAGAGCGACAAGGGTACAGCGGTTGCTTGGACGACCGAGGAATGTGGGATGACGGAAGGCGCCAAGGCCTTTGCTACCCCCTCGATATGGAGCATTGTGGAATCCGAGATTTTTGCCATTATCGCCGCGTTGAGGGATGTGGGCTCGGAATTCCACGGCATAATCATCATCTTTTCTGACTGCATCCCAGCCATTATGTGTATTGCGCAGATGGAGCCTGAGGGTGAATCTGCTAGTATGTGGGACGTCTTGACACCCCTGTTCAATCGCTTTAGTGCCATCCATATTTGCTGGATCTCTGGTCACGTTGGTATTGCTGGCAACGAGATGTCGGATGCCAAGGCCAAAGAGGCGGTTGGCGTTGTTTTGCATGTTCGAAACTGGGCCGGTATCGTGCTGGGTCTTGGCCATGCTATGAATGATAGAGAAGTACGGACAGCTGAATGGGCCTACTGGCACATTTCAGAAGTTCACGGTTATTACGATCGATCCCCTAGGAAGCCCAGACACCTACGAGGCCTTAGCAGGCTTGATCATTACATCCTGTTGAGAATTCACAGCGGTACAGATGTTCCTGGTCATGATGGATCTCCGGGTGCTGGTGATCGCTTCCACCTAATGTCTTGCGACAGGTATCTTGCCAAACGCCCCCGTTTCCCGACTTTGTTCAATGATAAGCGGGTTCCTAAATGGCGTGACTGGTGGCAGTGCCATTTTAATTTAGGCTTGGGTACTCTATATGAGCACCAGGATAACGATGGCACGGTCACCGTTTGTGGGAATCCCTTCCAGCAGACAGTTACACAACTGGTCAACGGCACTCTCAGCCTATTTCACCTGAGGTCTGATGACAGGTGTACGAGATGCCTGTTGAAAAGCTGTGATATGGCAGATAGGTGCAAGATTCCGGTAAAGTTTATCGCGGTAGCGGATTGAAAGTTGCCCTTAAATGGTGGCCCGATAACGGTCCCTGTGGGAAATGCGGTAGCAACACCAAAAAGCTGTCCGTTCATCTTGGCCGTCATCCAGAATGCGCTATGCGTTATTTTAGTCGATTTTGGAACAATATTATTGACAGCTGGGACCATGTATCTGTTACGGATCGGAATACGACTGCCTTACAATGGTGGCTGGACCAGCCCGGAACATGTGTGTGCAGCTGGGATCTCCCCGGTGCTGTTGGAAATCACTTGAGGTTGAGAACCGGTGCCAGACGTTTTGAGCGTATTATGGCTATGTTTGAGGGGTGGGTTGAAAATGGTGGCAGACCTGTGCTGGCCGGTTTGAATACCTCATGCAGACGCGGATAGATTGTTTGGTTTGCGAGATAGACGGTGGTCCATATGTAGTGATTTATTTGTTTGGTTGGATTTATGTTTGGTTGGATTTATGTTTGGTTGGATTTATGTTTGGTTGGATTTATGTTTGGTTGGAGGGATGCGTGACCGGTTTGCCGGAATGTGGGCTTGGTTGTGGCTATGACCTCGCTTGCAGTAGTGTTTGATGGATCGCTATGGGAGGTGGATTTACTTTGTCGTGCCCTAGTTGGGTGGTTTATTGTGTGATTCCCATGTGCTGGCCGGATACTCGGACTTGGGTCTACGAATCGCGCGGGTGGTACTTTCCAGATGTACTGCGGGCTAGGCAGGGTTGGGACTGGCGTACTCCTTGGAACGTACTGCTGTATGGTTGTGCAAGCCTGGATAGGTAGTCTCTCCATTAGCTATATAGTTATAAATAAAAGGCATTGAAGCTCAACGATACCTGTCCACTACCTCAACTAACTAGGGCAAAGACAAAAGTATATATCATCACAAACTCCTCCTATCCTCATCAGGAGGTACCTTCAGACAGTTTGCTCCTTGTCCCACCTTTTCCCCTTTTCCCCGAAAACTCATGCTAACAAAATGCAGAAACAATCATCACTATCTCTCCGGGTGTAAAACCCTCTGACAACCTTTTCGCTATCCTTCCGGTTTTCCTTACAGCCTTTCCGCCTCCGTTCCGATCGCTGCATTCCTACATAGGAAATGCTTTCCACAAACACGCGCCCGGAGCCATACCCATATGCCCGACTCCTAAGCACTTCCCCGGAAGCTAGCTAAAGAACAAAGGAGATACCGGGAAAGTCTGGCGAGCAGCATTTCCAACAAGTTATTCCTGAGAAGAAGAAACACAAGCTATTGGGTCCTTTACAGGGGGGGTATGCGAAAATCGGAAAGAGATCAAAGGGAAGCGACGGCCGAAGGAAATGTGGGAAATCTACCACGGTCGTGCTAGCTAGTTCTATCTCCAACGTTCCATGTTTCCACTACCCAGGTCAGGCTGGTATGAGTTTCCAAACATCGAATAGTTCCGGTGGGGTCGGAACACTAGGCTCAGCTATACCGTAGTATGTTTCAATAGTCTATACATCGTGGTATGAAATCTATGAGATAATTCTTTCTATATCTAAGTAATCTATTTATCCTGCTTCGAAAGACAAGCAAGTCACTTTTACCACTCGTACCCATATACTTTTGCCTCCGATATCCATCGACTGAGAACCACATCTCAACGCCAGATGCCCCGCTTCTCTAAGTGGGCGTGTCATGTGCCCTGCCCGGATATGTAAAGCAAGAAATCAGCATGTGGTAATATCTGGAGCCGAGTTCGGTTGATCCCAGCACGCTTTGGACTGCTCGCACAACGAGATAAATTGTAAAGAGACGTAGGGAAAATCACCCGAAGATAAATTGTTAAGTTTAAAACCGTGGACCCCCTTTCCCCGCACTGGGAAGTTAGGATTTAGTGATAAAACAAGATAACCCGAATGCCTATAAGAGAAATCATTACTCCCCCTTATTCACATAAACACCAGAGCAAAAGGCGAGCACCAAGCTAGCAATCAAGCAAAGAGGAAAATAGGAATTTGTTATGACACTAAGAAAGTTAAAAGACGCGGCGGTAGATAGCCAAAAGTGAGCGTGGGATTTGCGCATTGGGTGCCGGAGGTCGAGGCTGCGGGGTTGGGTCTGGTGGCGGTGGGGTTGTTGGGACGGGTTTATGTATTTGGAATAGCCGCGCTACGCCCTGATGTTGATTCTCATGAGCCCAAGAGAGAGGCGTCCGGCCGTATTTGTCCACTGAGTGCAGGTTGACGCCACCCTGCTGGAGTAGTAGCTGTGTAGTTTTTTCGTGTCCATGGTAAGCGGCCCAGAAGAGCGGCGTACGGCCATCATTGGCTGCCAGGTCTGGAGCATCTGCTCGTTCTAGTAACAACCGCGCTATCCCTTCGTGCCCATTTCTGGCAGCCCAGAGGAGTGGGGTTTGGCCGTCGCGATCAGTCGAGTCAGGGTTGACCTTGCGCATCCCAAGCAGGAGGCTTGTTATTTCCTCATGTCCCTCCTCCGCTGCTCGAGAGAGTGGGGTGCGGTTGTCATCGTCCGTTGAATCAGGGTTGGCGTCCGGATGGCCGATTAAAAGCTGCACTACTTCATCACACCCATTCCGAGCAGCCCATGAGAGTGGAGTTTGTCCAGCACCGTCTGCCATGTTCGGTTCAATATCGCTTCGGCTCAGTAGTAGCCTTGTAGCTACTTCCCGCCCATTTCCAGCAGCCCATGACAGCGGAGTTCGTCCAACACCATCCGCTATGTTCGGCCCAATATCGCTTCGGCTAAGCAGTAGCTCTGTGACGGCTTCCCGCCCGTTTCCAGCAGCCCATGACAATGGAGTTCGTCCAACACCGTCTGCCACGTTCGGCCTAATGTCGCCTTGGTTTAGCAACAGTTTTGCCACTGCTTCCCGCCCGTTTCCAGCAGCCCAAGACAGCGGCGTCCGTCCGGTTCCGTCTACCGAGTTAGGATTTACGCTCGGCCGGCCCAACAAAAGGGCCACTACCTTTTCATGTCCTTCATCAGCAGCCCATGAGACTGGAGTACGGCCGTCGATGTCTCTTGAGTCGGGTTTTGCGTTTCCCTCCAACAACAGTTGTACAACTCGTTCGCCCCCGCTTCTGGCAGCCAACGAAAGTGGCGTTCGGCCATTTTTGTCTGCCAATTCGGTATCGATATCCCCACCCCTTAGTAGCAGCTCTACTACCTTGTCACGCCAGCTGCCAGCAGCCCAGGAGAGCGGAGTTCTACCAAAGCTGTCGGCTGAGTTATGGTTGACACGTTCGGATTCTAGAAACAGCGCCACGACATTTTCGTGCCCGTGCATAGCAGCCCGCACTAACGGCGTCTGTCCACATCCCCCCCAAAAATTTGGGTCAACACCTTCCCACCCTAATAGAACCCTTACTACTCCTGCGTGACCACTCCCAGCGGCCCACCAGAGTGATATCGAGCCATCCTCATCCAGCGAGCCAGCCCCAATCTCCCTTTTTTTCATGAATAACTCCACTACTGCCTCATTCCCCTGACTAGCAGCCCATGAGAGCGGCGTCATACCAGCTTTATCCGCCATGTTATATACAACGCCAATTTGGTCCAGCGATAGCTTTACTACTAAGGAATTCCCACTGTCGGCGGTCCTCGAGGATGGGGTTCGTCCGTTGTGATCCGGCAAATTTGAATCGACACCATGCTCACACAACAAAAAGTCGACCACTTCCTTATACCCCGCCTCGGCAGCCCAGGAGACAGGCGCACGGCCCTCATTGTCGGGAGAGTTGGAGCGAGCCTTCCCTGTCCCCAGTAACAGCTTCACTACATCTCTATGTCCACCTCCGGAGGCCCACGATAGTGGCGTTCGGCCGTAACAGTCTTTTGTTTCGGGGCTGGCTCCTTGCTCCAGTAACAACTTCACTACTCCCTGATGGCCACTTCCAGAGGCCCATGAGAGCGGCGTTCGGGCAAAAGAATCCTTCGTCTCAAGGCCGACAGCACCCTTCTGTAGAAATAGTTCCACCACTCCTGCATGTCCATTCCTAGCTGCCCACGAGAATGGCGTGCACCCATTGTTATCTCCTGTTTTAGCGTCAAGGATACCTCCTCGCTTCAGCAGCAGCAGTACTAATTCCCTATGTCCATTTCTCGCAGCCCATGCTAGTGGAGTGCTTCCTGTTATGTCCTGTTGACTTAACTTGGGGACTTCTGTATCTAAGAAGGCAATTACCATTCCCCAGAGGCCAAAGAATGCAGCGCAATGTAGTCCACTAAAACCGGAGGGAGGACATTTCGGATCGCACCACCAGGGCCAAGATTTCTCAAACAGGAGCAGTTTAGCAGAGATATGCTCATCGTATCGATCCAAGAGGTTCCTAGCAAGTGATACTGCGTGGTCCGTGGTTTCCTCCCGGGCATGCTCCCCCCAGTAATAGGAAGCATACTGGAGAAAGGGGTTTTCTGTGGGGGCAATGCAGAGAGAAGGCGATAGGGATTTGATATCCTCGGTGTTGAGGTACGTAAGGCATGTTTCCGCAATCGTCAAGTTGGTTCCCTGGAAACACTCACGTTCATCGTATAGATAATCTTTTAATGTGGTGTGTATGAAGTGGACGGTCGATGCTTTCTCGTCAACAGTAACAAGTCCTAAACAGCAGTCTAATAACGTCTCGGTCGAGGGGACATTGTCGGAATTCAACTTCGTTGACCCTTTTTCGACCGCTAAGGCATGGCCCAATTCGTCGGCGCGCAATGACCGCTTTGAATAATAGAGCCACATCAAAACCTTAAGAGCGAGCTCTGACTTGTCGGTATCTTGCTCGGCTATTCGGCACAGCGTTTTATTGTATTCATCCCACAGCTTTGGGCTGTCTTCCATCGCCTGGAGTCTTTCCCTCCTCTTGTGTATGGTCACCGCTGTCAATATCGCGTTCATTTTTAAGTATACTAGCAGAAATCTGGGCATGATTGTTAGCGAGTGACACATCTCGGCATAAGATATCACTACTCCTACATACATCCCTGAAACTTTGTGAGGAAGGTCTTTCATGATCTCGGTTTTTAACTCGGTGTTCATCTCAGCTGAATTTTCGTCTTGGTCCAGCCTGTGGGCGATGTATGCCTCGATTTCCTCATCTCTAGTTGTGATAGATATAGTTTTTGCACCTTTGCCGAGATACTTATCACATTGAATCTGCGGCCGGCCAGTGAGGAAGAATCGAGTTTCTGACAGTCGGGTAAGCTCCGCTAAGGAACGAAGGAGGGCTGGCCTTTGTAGTGGCGGAAACTCGTCTAATGCGTCGATGCAGATAAATACCCGCTCAAAGGATGCAAGAACCGCGCCTAACATATCGACAACATCCCGAAGAAGAGGGCGCATCCGATCACCTCCAGGCACTTCGGACCCCTCAAACTTTCGGCCCACCTTTTCGGGGATCTCGCCTAGCCCAGCCAGAGCCTGCTTTAGAAGCCGGGCGATCAGATCTGCGGCAGATTGCCCTTTAAAAGTGAGGTAGTCGCAGTACAGGTAAAACACGCGGAATTTTCGTTTACGCAAGGTGTCGATAACTAAAGAGCTGAAAATCCTGCTGGTTAGCAATGTATATGAATTGACCAGAACTTCTCCTTTTGTACCTGATGAAAGTCTTCCCAACTCCAGGGTCACCACCACAGAAGAGAATAGGATGAGCGGACCCCTCTTCCCAGCCCTTAAACTCGGGAGTTTCGAGAATCCAATCCCCTACACCTTCGATCCGAAGTTCCCGCACACTATGGTGCCTGTCCGGAAGCTCCAGTGAAGATATCCATTTCAGGACTTCACTCTTTGCCTTGCCGGGCTCTTGTTTGGGGTTTGTGTCGGCATGGATGGTAATATGATTGTTGGTAGTGTTACCAACGTTATTGTTATCATTCCCGTAGGTAGTGTTATTGTTATCATTCCCGTAGGTAGTATTATTGCTATCATTCCCGTAGGAAATGTCAGAGCAAGTCGGACCCATAGCACCGCTAAGATGGTAAAGTCTGGCGCTGCGAAGGTTGAGAGGATCAAATAGGCTGAGGAAGGGCAGCGATCAACATGTTTAGTTGTTGTTGTCGTTCCATTGGTGTCTCACTTGGACCAATCACGCTCACTTGAAAGGAGAAACCCTTTTCAGCCCCATGCACTCGGCAAGCTAACTTTCTGGAGACTCTCGATGGGAAATTCCAGTATGCCATCCAAAAAGTTAAAAAGCAAAACTCCACACAGTGCCCGCAATTTCCCCATTCTTCAAATGACCCAAATATTAGCATTATTATTATTGAAAATAGCTCTTGTAGCTTCTGGATATTCCCCCACATTTTTTGAACATGAACTGAGACCCAGGGTGAGGATTTTGGCAATTTTCCCTCGCTTCTTAGCACAAATTACTAGATATCATATCCAAAGCACACTACTTTTAAGATGACAGACCCACAGAAATCATTTCTCACTGTAAGAAAACCAAAAACCAAACAGCTCATTAGGTTAGTTTTTCCTTTCTCCTTTTTTTTTTTAATTCATTTCCCGAATTTTTCTTTGCCATTTTATGATAAGCCAAAGGTGAAGCAATTCTTTGCGAAGGTTTTCGATGGTATGATATTATATATTTCCGGGTTGATGGCATCTGGAAGGGTTATTGCCAAGTCCATGGGATTGAAAAGGTTCACCCAACTGGAAAAGGAACTATAATACGATGTTCAGAAATTTAAGCTTAGCTTAGCGTTCACCAGCCTCATTGATTCAATAGGAAGAATGAGGTTAAGAAAAAAAAATCTAAAAACAATCTTAACTCTTGAAAAATACTGCTAGAAGTTTCAGCGCTTCTTTTACTTGCTCTCTGTTCCAGGTAGGAACGCAATACAGGTAATATCATGCTGGTAGTGGCGTAGTTTGTGTTGCTAAGCCATTCGCTGGATATCAGTGCAGCATATTTAGTTGGGCTGGTCACGGGTGACCACTCATACTGTACAAACTCACCCAATCCGCCGGAGGTGTTACTTCAATGTGGTGGAGAGAGCGACCGGCTACTCACCGTGCTACTCGGTGCATCAGGATTCGGGAAATGATCAGAGTCGTATCGATGTGTATAGATACCGCGTCTTGGTATGAGCGGGACGGGTACCGGTGTATCGAATGAGAAAGCAATCAAGCAAGTAACGCTCTCCACTTTCCATCTATCGTCTTACATATCTTTCCACATTACGTTGTCTTCAATCTCTGGCTCCCTCCGACATGTTCTACTCCTATAGGAGCGTTATTTGTGATTTAAACTTATGGGGCGGTAACCCCATTTTCTAAGTTAATGGTTTAACAGGAACAATTTAAAGAATAAGGGGAACTAGTGAACAGCTTCGCTCTGGAAGTGGAAGAAGCTTTTCACGATGGCCCTAGATGCCACTATTATCACACAATCCGCTTAGAAGAACATAGACCATTATACAAAACTTTCATTCGTCCTCCATTTCCTCATCTTCATACTCTCCCTCCTCCTCATCTTCGCTCTCCTTTCCACTTTCCTCTTCACCATATTCATCATCCCATATTTCATCTTCATCTTCATCACCTCCCTGGCTTTCCTTGCCCTCGCCTTTCTTCCCCCCTGCTGCAGCTCTCTCGGCATTCTTTTTTTTGATGTTTTCCATCTGTTCCCTCCGTCTCCTGTCTCTCTCCTCTTTCTTCCGCTTGTGCCTGGTCTCTAGCTCCCGCTCCTCCGCTTTGGTCTTCTTCTCCCATGCATGCCAAAGGACCTTGCCTTCTGCTAATCCCTCCTCGATCTTGATCATCTCTAGCTTCATCCTAGGCCCAATCTCTGATAACTTTATCGCGCGCTTTTCCGGCCCCTTGGGAGTGCGTTTCTTCCTTGGAGCCTGGCTATTAGATGTGGATGGTAGAACCTCAACCTCCGCATCCTCTTCAACTTCGCTTTCTGATGTGTATCCTCCAGCGGCGGCAGGGTCAAGCATGTAGTCCGCAATGTCTTCCAGCCCACCTAAATTCGGTAGAGCACTCCTTCGGGAGGCCTTAGATTGGCGAGCGGCTCTCTGCGCAGCGTCGAGACGGCGGATTGGCTTTGATAGTCCGATAGCCTTAGAGGAGATTATGTAATGTCGGGCTTCTATAACATATTCTGAAGAGGCTTCGCTAGAATCTGATGGTATCGGCTGACGGTCGAGGAGGAGGACACGACGGATCGAGGAGAGAGGTGTTCGCTGGGCGGAGATTTGCGGGAAAAGCGATTGGAACATGCTTGTTAGGAGTACTTCATGTGGGGGTGGGTGTCCGGGTGTTCCGTCTGCGTTTGGAGGTTGAGGTGTAGCAAAGTTGTTCATTACTAACTGTTCTAAATTAGCATACTACCGTAACAAATGGAGCTGAAAGAACAAACCAAAGGCGGAGAGGCGAACTCCTTCCCAGGAGTTTTCGGATTTCTCATGCTCTTCCTAACATCTCTGCACAGCGAGTAGTTCTTCACACGGAAATGAATAGTAGGTCCCCGCGGACAGCGCGCAATTCGTAGAGTAGTAGACCCCGATCCAGGATTACGGGAGAAGAGGAGAAGTTGAGTGACGCCAAGGGGGCCGGCCATTGTGGTATAATCCTTCAGCTTGTTGGACTTGCGTTCCCGCAGCCGTGAGGCGGTATGTGGTTCCATCATTGTCCGTACGTCCTGAACTAGTTCGCTAACGCTTGGGCCGACCTCGCTTGCACCCATCCTTATGACCATCGTCTTGGGTGTACGTGAAGCGGAAGCATTGAGAGGCTGACCCCCAACCGTTGCACTCTTGGTGGGACCTGCTGGGGGGGCATGCGTTCTTTTCTTTGTGCGACGGCGAGCCTATAGTATTCAATTAGTTACCTGATTTCCGCTGTCTTCAATGCTATTGCTGTGTATCTTACCATTCTGTGTTTAGTGGGTAGGTGGTTGTGGAAGAGGCAGAGTTGCGAAAAACTGGGTTCTGGATTCAATTAATTTTTTTCTAAGTCGGAAGTGGTTGGTGGCGGTGACTAGAGCTACACAGTGATAAGATCTACGCGTGGGCGCACAGTACTAGTGAAACTCAGGTCAGTACCTCGACCCACTATCCCTAACCTGCCCGGTCTACGACTATACCCTCCACAGCTCCGGCAACACCCCCCATCTCCTAAACCGCCAAATAAAAGTCCTCCCATCAAACCCTTTCCATCCATCTCCATCTCGATACCAATCTTATCGCCCTCTGATCCGCCGACATAAAAACAAACCAACCTTACCACAATCAACCACCCCACCACCACCGAACCACCCTTCTAATAAACAATCATGGCATCCCTAGAAGACCTCGAAGACCTCGAGAGAGAGAGAGACCAGGACAAGAAGGCAGCAAAGGATAAAGGGGGCTCTGAGGGTGATGCAAAGATGGCGATCGATGGCGATAAGGATGATGATGAAATCGACCCGGAGGTCTTGAATGGGTCTACCACAGACATTATTTATCGAAAACGCCTCCTAGAGAATGACCTCAGGGTTATGAGACAGGAGTTCCAGAGGCTCACGCACGAGAAGAGTAGTACCAAGGAGAAGATAAAGGATAACTTGGACAAGATTGAGAATAACCGGTTTGCTTCACCCCATTTTACTCCTCATCGATCGAGCGTTTATTAAGCGTTACTAACCATATATGTATCTGATTTGCCAGACAATTACCGTACCTAGTAGGCAATGTCGTCGAGCTCTTGGATATGGACCCAACTGCGGAGGCGGCTGAGGATGGGGCAAACGTGGACCTTGATGCAACGCGGGCGGGCAAGTCTGCTGTTATCAAGACCTCTACCCGGCAAACCATCTTCTTACCTCTGATCGGTCTTGTGGATCCTGAGAAGCTCAGTCCGGGTGATCTGATTGGGGTTAATAAGGACAGCTACCTAGTTCTAGACACCCTGCCAGCTGAATACGATTCGAGAGTGAAGGCAATGGAAGTTGACGAAAAGCCTACAGAAACGTACGGTGACATTGGTGGATTAGACAAGCAGATTGGAGAATTAGTGGAAGCTGTGGTCATGCCGATGGAGGAGGCAGAGCGGTTCAAGAGGATTGGAATCAAACCACCCAAAGGTACATCGCCCCTTCTTCAAGCGCCCCTCAATACTGATATAGAGTTGTGGTATAGGAGCATTGATGTACGGTCCCCCTGGAACCGGCAAAACCCTTCTCGCCCGGGCCTGTGCCGCCCAATCCAAAGCCACCTTTCTGAAAATTGCTGGCCCACAATTAGTCCAGATGTTTATCGGCGATGGTGCGAAGCTCGTCCGGGATGCCTTCGCCCTAGCTAAAGAAAAAGCTCCTACAATAATATTCATCGACGAGCTGGATGCGGTGGGCACCAAGCGCTTCGACAGCGAAAAGTCCGGCGACCGCGAAGTCCAGCGGACAATGTTGGAGCTGCTCAACCAGCTAGACGGCTTCTCTTCCGATGACCGCGTCAAGGTCCTCGCTGCCACCAATCGTGTGGACGTACTCGACCCGGCACTTCTTAGATCTGGTCGTCTCGATCGTAAGATTGAGTTCCCACTCCCGAACGAGGAGGCCCGCGCCGGCATTCTTCAAATCCATAGCAGGAAAATGACGGTCGAGGAGGGTGTCAATTGGACGGAACTTGCTCGTAGTACCGACGAGTTTGGCGGTGCTCAATTAAAGGCCGTATGTGTTGAGGCAGGTATGATCGCGCTCAGGAGCGGGAAGACCAAGGTCTCGCATGAGCATTATGTAGATGCGATTGCGGAGGTGCAAGCTAAGAAGAAGGATACTGTAAGTTCTTTGGATCGCATTGTTAAGCATTGCCCGGTGTGTGCTAATCGTTATTATCGTAGGTTAACTTCTACGCTTAGAGACAGTGCATTGGACAGCGAATGGATGGATGGGTTGGTGGGAAAACTTATTTTTCGTTATTTTACCTACATTGTGTCACTACCTTGTAACCTCTCAGCACCGCACTTGTTGTAGACAAATGATGTTCTTCCATTGTGCGTGTCCCTCGCATGAATTGGAACAGTGTCACCGAAAACCCAGCAAACCAAGTACAGTAATTAGCCCCACCAGCCTCAATCCTACTTCTCTCGGGCAAGAAGTCTGGTACCCGAGATTAGATTAAAAAAGTATGCTATATGGTAGGGAACTTATGCATGCCTGAGTGCCAACACAAAACATACCTCCCCTATTCTTGAACGCCATACTTGGGATAAATAACTCTTACAATGCCAGATGCAACATCTTGATGTTGGTTATGTGATGCCCCCAGAATCCACTCCGGCTTCTCCCTGCCTACCAGACTGAACCTTTTTTTCTCTTTCTCCCTGAAATTATTTGTCCACTTACTATCCCGCAGGGTCTTGATGTTTCTTTGGCGTATAAAATGGGTAGGTCCTGGTGAATCCTGGCTGATGAGATCGTACCTTACCCTTATGGTCTTATCGATGGGTATATTGATACGGAAGATGAACACAACAGGGTAACCGCTGCCCCACTTGAACGAGTGATATCCTATTTCTAAACCAACATCCCAGTAAACACTCATGCTCTACTCTAACATCTTATTCATTTGGAATTTGAGGGACATGGTGTCGATGTTGGTACTGTGTGATAGGTAAGTTAAGTGAGTAGTGGCTAAATAAGTAAATGCCTAACCAAAGCCTAACCAAGAGTATATATAAAGCCAAAAAAAACGCCGTGAACCTAACAAATAGAAAGGAAGGGAAGGAAGGAAAACAAAAAGCGAAAGACTCCGGCCACCAGACTATCAGGAAAAAAGAAAAAAGTAACTAATAACTAATCATCAAACACAGTACTAGAAAATGGAGGAAAAAAGACGGACGTGACCGAAACATGTCCAAGCAATCCCAAAGCACAGCAAAATAGGAGGGAGGAAGAGAAGTTATATTCATCACCCCCTCGCCCCCCCATTCCCGTTTCATCCCATCCCACCCCACACCGAGTCCGAACCCAAGCCAAGCGCAAACCAAACCCCGTAGAAGAAAAACCCCGAAATTTCAAAGAAAAAGAGAGAAAAAAGTGTATGCAAGAAACGCCTGACAGCTCAGCGAGATTGATTACTTGGGTAGCGAGCTAATGCTGCACGGTATAATATCCTCTGAAAACCGGTTCTTGCCAGAAGCCCGAATCGCGGACTACCTCGCAGGTGTGTAGTAGCAGGCCCGGGAAGCGTCGGGAGAAGTAACTCAAGTAGCCGTCTGGCAGGTCGCCGACAGCTTCTTTTACGGGCTGTTTCATGTCTTGGTAATGATGTTTCTGTTACCCTTTGTCAGCACCTTTATTTTCTACCGGTCTACCCAGGGGGAGACAGAATATACTTTGTTTCGTATAGCCCTCAGCAGATCCAGCACCTTCTCGCCATCATATCCTCTTCGCTTATTGCTCACTAGCTCTGCGAGGAATAGCCTATCAAGCCTCTTCATCCAGTCCCCGGCGCCGCCACCACAAACTTGCCGGGCATTTCGCTCCAACAGCGGGATAAATGGGGATTTATACGATCCCTCAGGGCCAGTGACTTTCTCTTTATCCTTCTCAACTTCAAACCTATCACTCACGTCTAGCAGGAAGGTCAATTGCTTCTCCGGCGACCAAAAGAACGGGTGAACAAGAACTTTCGTAGCATCTGGACGTTTTCGCGGGTTATGGTTTATCATGCTAGAGATTAGGTCCTTGGCCTCGTGCTCTGCTAGTCCCAGTAGGGCAAGGTGGGAGAGGTCAGGGTTATTGTTTATGATGTTGAATTCTCGGTGCCAGCGTGTGCCAAAGGGATGTTCGCCACGGGAGAGGATGTAGTAGAATACACACCCTAGTGAGAAGACATCTATTGCACGGGTGGCGCGACGGTTGGTCAGTGGGTCAATTACAGCGGTTTCGGAGGATGAGTTTGTGGAGGAGGCTTCAGTCGTTGGTTGAGGAGGGGGTTGCGAGGGGAAGACAGGTTTTGAAGCGGAGTCCTCGTCGACGAGGAGTTCGGGCGCGCGCCAGCCCGATGTGCCCGCGGCATGAGCGGTTGTGGCGCCAAATGAGCTTTTATCGCCTTCTAATTTCTTGCACAGGCCAAAGTCTGATATCAAGACCCTTGGCCGCTTGGTTGAGGAGTCATGCGGGAGCGGCTTGGGGTGGCTGACGAGGATATTGTGGGGTTTTAAATCCCTATGCACGATTTTTAACGAGTGGAGGTGGCGCACTCCGGAGGCGATCTGACGGAGGACGTCTATGGGGTCCATGAGTCCTAAGAGGTCAGAGTGCTTTACTGGGTCGGAGTGTATGTCGAACAATGACGCTGGGCAGAGCTCTAATGCTATATATAAGAAGCGGGGCCCGTGTTGGGTGCAGTAGTAGCGGATGACGTTGGGGTGGTCGTCGCTTTGCTGCAATAATGAGACTTCGTGCTCTGCTACGTCGATAAAGTCTCGTAGCATCCGCTTGACGGCTACTACCTTTCCCTCGAACGAGCCTCTGTACACTATTGTTCCTTGGCTGCCAACGCCTTGGAGACTGTTAGTTGGAGGAAATCGAAATTGACTGCATCTAATGACCTACCTAAAACTTTATCTTCATGAACCATCAAGTTATTTATCGCAACTAATGATGATGGATCCCACTCTTCCCCCGGAGGATCTATAGCTAGCGTGCTGAGATCAACCTGCATCGGATTCTCCCTAACAATTTCCTTCACCTCACTAACGGCAACCTCCATTTTCTCCTTCTCCGCATTTGCCTTCCCCCGTTTCCTAGCGCCCCCTCTCTGGCCTCTATGCGCCTTCTTTTTCTTGGGAGTAGGAGCTGGTGTCACCGGAACATCCTCCTCAACCATTACCACACCATCTTCAAATCCCACTACCCCCGCTGCTGCCCCCGGCACTATAGCCGGTTTTTGCATCTCCTCCTTTGGCGCTGCCACCTCGATAGCCACAGCCACCGCTTCCTCCACCTGTTGTTGCTGCTGCTGTGCAGCGGGTTCAGGCGGCCTGTGCAACTGCTCCCCAATAATAACCACCCCATCCGGCAACCCATCTAGAATTGGTACCTCATTCGGCCCACCCTCCGAGGCCGCCCTAGTTCTCGCAAATCGCACGGACTCCCCCACATGGCCAGCCATAGTCGCATTACTCACGTTCTCCGATACCTTCTCTCCAACCTTGCTTCCACCTATCTGCCTCATAAACAGCCAAATCAAAGCAGTAAGTATGGGGACCAGAATGCCTATATCCACGAGGTTCTCCATAGCAAAGTTGATCAAACGGCTACTCTTCAAGGAGGGTGAGGACGGCAATGGTGGGGCGGTGTTCCTGGACCTGATGGCTGGCCGTTCTTCACGTGAGATCGGCGTAGGAGCGGGTAGGGATGCGCGGTAGGGCTCATCGGATCCGTAGTGGGCGTGGTGGGTGCCCACTATTGTTTTGTGACGCTCGTCACGGGTGGATGATTGCCATTCTAGGCGTCCGCTAGTGTAGAATGTTGCGTCTGGAGCTCCATCTGTGACATACGGGTAGCTCGTTTCTGACAGAGCGTAGAAACCGTCATTTTCGGTACAGCCTACAAATGTCAATCCTTCGTACCGGTCCAATTCCCTTGATGCGAGGATTGGCTGTGGGAGAACAACAAAAGCAGTGGCTTTGGATTCTGTGGGGGGGGTTATGGACTTGACGACGTCAAAGACCCTGATAACAGGAGAAGAAAAGGCTTGTTGGTATTTGGGACGGCGTTCACTGTCAGGGCCTAGCATACAGACGGTCAGTGATCGGGCTCGCCAAGAAACACCCACTTGAGTAGGGGACTTAAAACATACCAGCTACATCCCCTTCAAACCCATAAATCTTACCATCATGACCGCTATAGATATATCTATTATCCATAGACCTTTCATACTGCATGGCAAGATCCCTGTCCCCATTATTGGGTCCCCACTCAGCATACTTGATGGTCCAAAGCCGCTCACCAGTCGACAGGCTATTGATAGTAACAGTATACTCTATTAACCATTAATGAAAATTAGTGATTGTCGCTCCCCCATTCCCAATTGAGAGCCATACCAGTCCTTCCAATCAAAATAGTCTTAGGAACAGACTCGCACTCATCATCGTCGAGATCCTCTTCAAGTCCATTATTCGGCTTACACTTATCGTTGTTGACCGGATTAACCACACCAGCGGATGAGAAGACCCTCTGGACATTGCCGGTACGGGCATCAATTGCAAAAGTTGTTGTCTTCTTTTCACCGTTGTAAGAACGATCACTACCCTCTGGCGTGAATGGCGACAAGTCGTCTACAATGCCTTTGACGGTGACGTCAAGTTTCTATTTTCCAGTACGCAGTCAGTCCCTGGGCTCCGCTCTCCAATTAGTCAATCAATGGGTTGGTAGGAAAGCACACACCTGTAACCCATTATCCGGCGTAAAAAAGAACAAAGCCCCATCCTGAGTCGGCTCCACAACCCAAAGCACATTGTCATCCTGAATCCAATCCCGCCCCGTATTCGCCGCGCTACCATTCGCGCGATGATAAACCGTCTGAACCACTGGATCCCGCGCGAATATCTCCCACCGCCTAGCACCGCTTTTCCGATCCCGAGCATGTAGCGTCCCATCCACCGTAACCAGCAGAACAAAATCCTCCACCTCCCAATCGTTCAGACTTCTATGGCCCCCAACCGTGGATATCCCCCCTCCCCCTCCAGTAGTTACGCCCAAACTCCTCCTTCGCCTATTGTCCTGGTAGATGCCCTTACGATCCTGAGATAAGGAAGAAGCCGATCCCGCGGAAACGGTAGCGAGAGCTCGAACAGTGGAACTAACGTCGGTGCCGCGGTTGTAGTTCCGACCACTATCGTTTATTCCCATAACAGGATGTGGGGAGTCCGGATCTCGCGTGGGGATTCGTTGTTGCTGCTGGTGGTATTGCTGGTGTTGCTGGCCGAGGGCCAGACCTGCGCCGAAGAGGAAAGTGCAGAGGATAAAAATCATCATTGTTGATGTGGTGGTAGTGGTGAAGGTCGGTTTCTGTTGCCGATTCATAGTGGTTGTGGTGAGAGTGAGTTTGCCGAGTCACGTTCGGCGGCGCCTCATCCAGTACGTTTGCACTCACTACTGCCAGGTCGGATGGATGGGGTTGTCCTCTGCAGCAATAGCAGGAGCTGAGTAAAGCAGAGAGATGGAATGCCAGGTTCCCCTAGGAAGCCCCTGAGATGGGGGTGAGGTACAAGATTAGTTGGTAACGATGGTGGTGACGAGTAATGAGAATTCAATCCTTCCTTCGTCCCTTTACCGGGTTTTCCGTTTTTCTCCCTCTCTTGCCCCTATGCTATCGTATCTGTACTTGTACACTACCCTTACAGAACCGTAGCAATAGTATGGAAAGAGGGGGTAGGAAAGTTGTAGTGTAGAATTTATATAGAAAAGAAAAAAAGAGAAGAGGAAAGGAAAAGAACAAAAAGAACAGGAAATAGCTCAGCAAGCTCAAATTCCGTCTATCGAAGCCGAGGGGCGACGAACGAACAGATGAACAACGAAGGGGGGGATGTACTGTAGTATAGCAGCGTGTGGGTTGAGCTGGGTGCAGGTGGTGGGTGTAGGTGTGGGTGTGAGTGAGGTTAGGTTAAGTTGATTAGGGTGGTGAAGCGGATGGGGTGGACGGTGGGCATGGGCTTTCGTGGTGCGGCTAGGTCAAGTTTGACGGACTGGTGGATGGACAACCAACCAACCGCTGTTAGACCACCGGTAACTCGCGAACCAGCCAGCAAGTGAGCAAAGTACTCGCACTGTAATCCAGCACTCGAGTAGCCAGTCAAAAATGGCAGTTAATGGTGGGGTCACTTTGTGTTTTTTCCCCTTCTTTTCCTTCCATCCGTTCAAGGAGGGAGAGAGGAAAAGAGGAAGAGAAAAAAATGACAAGAAAAAGGTGTGTGTGTGTGTGTGTGGGGAGGAGGAAAAATCCATGATACCGTACCTCTTGAATGCTTACACAGGGTGTGCATAAAAAAATCTCCCATTAGAGCCCAGCCTCGCCATGAATCCAGCGCCAAGAAGGGAGAACCTTGCCCACCCGAGCCGGTACTCGAGTACAGGTAATCCACTGCAAGAAAGAGGAAGAAATGGAAGATGGAAAGAAAAAAGAAAGCAATAACAGACAAGCTGACCCACAAGAGAGGAAAAGAAGCAGACTACCGACCGCACAGCATCCTGCCAGGAACAACCACCAACCTTTCCCTCCCTCCAGTACGATCGTGGAACAGGAAAATATACCGTACACCCCCAGCAAATATACAGTCCCCATTGATTGGCTCGCGGGCCAGAATTACTAAGGTCCGACCAATCAGCAGCGAACTGTATATTTGCTAGGGGTGTATATTTTCCTGTTCCGCGATTGTAAGGCAAGAGGGTACAAAATAAGTTTGGAAAAAATTGAGTGGATCCCCGCCGCGAGTTCCCACCAGATGTAAGGGCGCGTCTGGTTGCCACCTCAAACCTTCGTTTTGACCCCGGTTATGGAGGTTTGCCACAAAATGCTATTTTGCTTCTGAATGGCATGTCTGGTTGCCACAAAAACTCAATAATCAAAACTCAATAATCATGCCAAAATGGAGGTTTCTGAAATACTGATCCGACCAGTATTTCACAAACTCTCATTTTGGAAGAGTGTACACAAGCTACAATAACCCACCAGAATCAACTTTTTGAACAAATAAAAAAATTAAAAAATAAGCATTGCAATACAAGTGCCACTGTACCTCCCATAATAATTATTTGAGGTTTTTTGAGTGACTTTTGTTAAATTGATTTTTGTGGTGACCAGACACACCTATTGGAGGTTGAAAATGTGGGATTATGACAACTAGCGATTATTCCGGTTGCTAGCTGAAACTCTCGTTTTGTGATTATCAAGGTTTGAAAAACTCGGGACGACCAGACGCGCCCTAAATTCTTTTAGCGAAACAAGACAAATCCGGGGTAAACCCTCTACATACGAGCACCCAGGCGGGGTAAAAATGGAAATTGGGTGATGTTCCGGGCCGGATAAATTCTCGGTTGATGGATGGATGGATACCAGGAGAGATGATAGACTATGAATAGTATTCGAGTATGATACTAGAGCACATGCAGTCGCACCCCGCGATCTCAGATCTCGACAACTCGGATACCTCACCGCCCCAAATTTCTTTACACCAGAGCCCGACGTGTTTGACCCGAATCACTCGCTATCCCGGAGGGATCCTTTTGATTTTCGGGATTTCAGGCTACGAATCTAATGGCTCGGTGTCATATTCTTTGTTCCTGTCGGTACTGGTACTTGTATGTGGGTCCCGGTATCGCTTACGCGGTAGCAAGGAGAGAGTACTCAAGTAGATAGAAAGCGTCGACACTAGCCAGTGCACTCATAGGCAATTATATCATCACACAAAATTAGACCAATCTACCTCAGGGCAAGAGCCAAATGAACGGAGGGAAACTCTACACGATACCATACAGTACTTGGTCACAGTAAGGTCCCATCGTACAAGTAAATCCTGGAGCAGAGTGCGAGAAGGATACTGATCGGTACCATAATCCAATGAAGAAGAAGACGGGGGCCCAGCCCCCGCCCACCACCATGGTACGGTACCGGAGCCTCCAACGGCGCCGTGCTCTATGATAAGAGATATTGCGGTGTGGGGGATGAGTGCGGGCGGGTCGTGCGCGGAGCGGACCGACGAACGCGCAAGTCGAGTCTGGTCCTAGCTCGGTTAGCGTACCGTATTTGGAACCAATGATAGGACCCGGTACCGGTGGTTTGTGCTCTTGTCTTATCAACCTTATTATCAGCAGCCTCCAGCGGAGTGCGGACATCCTACTGGAGAGAACAGCAACAGAGAAGTGAAAAAGATAATGTGATATACGATATCCCCTCACTTTTCTCACAATATGATATCATACTCCAGTGAAGCTGTGCCTGCCTGGTCTTCAGTCTCACAGAATGCCACGAGCATTCACACACACACTCAGAAATCAGGACAACTGTCTCTTCGCTCCCTCCCAAACCCCGTGAACTGCCGCAACACTAACCAATCCAACTCACAGTGCAGTACTGTACTCGAGCACGGTGTAATACAGAATAAAACAAGGGGGTCGGAGTTCTGCGAACATACATACTAGTGGTCTGTCCCATAACTATGGCTGGGTTTTTCTTTTCTTTTTCGGCGGCTTAATTGCCTTAACTCATACCCTTCGCTTGTTGGCTTAGCGGGCAGGCGGGCAGGTAATTTTGGAAGAGATGCAGGTAGAGATGGAGGCGGCGCGGGGTGGGCATCCCAGTTTTCTCTCATCCCCGGTTTCATTTGCGGGGTACAGTGTGCGGAGATACGTTATACCGGCGCACACCAGGTATTGGGTCCCTAATTACCTGGTCATGGTATATCACTCGGATTCGAGTATCGTTCGGACAGCGAACTTACATAAATCTACTAGTAGCGTCTTGTGGGGCAGATGGACTGATAGTCAATTGTGCTGATGAGACTGAATTTGGTGGTTTAGGGAGAGAGGGGAAAAAAGGTATTTAAAAGAGAGGAAAGGGCACGAAGGAGTCTTCACCTCCGTCTTTCCCTCAATTCATCCCTTTCTACAAACGCCCGTGGAATGGTGATTGGCAGATAAAATTTCTTTTAGACCTCAACGGCGGAGTAAGAGAGGGGCGGGCTTGCACCTTTTGGCTAGCTACCGGTATCTGAAATCCACCCGTTGTGAGGAGGGTTAATTTATCAGCCCCTTCTGCGACAAGAGGCGCCATTACCCTGCATCAATTTTATACATAGTGCGAAATATATTTTCCCGGCACATACTGTACTGTACCTTACAGCTGTAATCTAGAGTACTATGACGGTTATTTATATAGGGTAATGTATATTGTTTGCAGGCTACTACTCGAGGACATGGCCAGGTCCTCGCTGCATGGCTGAGGAGGTTGTGTGGAGCACTGGACAGAATTCCCTGAGGATGGAAAAATTGTAGTGTGCAAAAAGAGACTAGGGTGATGGAATATTCACTCTAATTGCTCACAAGCCGATGTTGCACGGGGCTGTTAGTCGTTCACTCACTCTTAGCCGGGATAGGACACTGGTACCAGAACTCGTAGAAGGGGAGTTATCTTTGCAATTGAAAAACTCTTTACTGTGCTAGTTTTCCTTGATGAGTAGGACTAAAAAGTGTAGGTAGCCTCCCGACCTCACCTTCAAGCTCACGCCTAAGGTGTAGTGGCATATAAGCATGGTCTTGACTGAGCCATGCCCACAGTGGAAACCAGACGCTATCACACTTTGGTTAATGCTAATAGCTAAATTTCGCATCTCATTTCACTAGTGTCAGAGACGCTTGCGCTTTGTATTTTTATCTATGCCTAAATAACTCTTGGGTCTATAATTTAGATGGGAGGAAAGGGAGAAGAAGAGGGAATTGTAGAAAGAAAAAAAATCAACGACATATGCGCAAAGGGGAAAACCAAAGGAGTAAATATGATGAAAATTTCCGGGCCACACTAGCTTATCTCAATACTATACAATGGAGATGGCCCCCCACTAACTCTAAACTCCCCATTTAAAACAGAAACTGACAAATCCTGAATCGGCTACATGAGGCAATGTGTAGAGATTTAGTCGGGTATATGACGGATGAGCGTATCTTCACTGCGTAGACTATGGTTTCCTTCGACCGAAAGAAAGTATTTGAGCTGATATTTTCGACGGCAGGGCGGCGTTTTAAATAGTAGGAATGGGGGGAGAGGGGCAATAACGGCGGTAGATATGTTAATGGAGATGTTGCGGTTATTTCGGGAATGGTACATAGGTCATCTGTACTCGAAGGCGGTATGGTAATGAGAGTAATGCCTCCTGGGCTTTAGGGTGCGCTAGAGGCGGTAGATGCTAGGGGCTGTAATAGCGCCACAACTCCCGCGTGGCCGGACTTAGCAGCCCACCAGAGCGGCGTTCGACCTGACTTGTCCAGCTTGCCGGGGTTGACGTCGTCATGTCCGAGCAGTATTTTCGCCACTTCCTCGTGCCCATCCCAAGCGGCGCCAAAGAGTGGTGTTTGGCCGTTCTTATTTGGTTTGTCAGGGTCGACGTCTCCCCGTCCAAGTAGCACTTCCACCACCCTTTCGTGCCCATTTGAAGCAGCACCAAAGAATGGTGTTTGGCCGTACACATCTGGTTTATCGGGGTTGATGTCGTCATGTCCGAGCAGCATATTCACCACTCCCTCGTGCCCAGCCCAAGCAGCACAATAGAGCGGTGTTTGACCGCGGCTATCTGGTTTGTTAGGGTTGACGTCCTCCTGTTCAAGTAGTAGTTTCACCACTCCCTCGTGCCCATCCCAAGCAGCACCAAAGAGTGGTGTTTGGCCGTTAATATCTGGTTTGTTGGGGTTGATGTCCTTCCGCCCGAGTAGTATCTTCGCCACTCCTTCGTGCCCAGCTCGAGCAGCACCAAAGAGTGGTGTTCGGCCGTCGATACCTGGTTTGTTGGGGTTCACGTCCTCTCGTCTGAGAAGCATTTTCACCACTCCCTCGTGCCCACCCCAAGCAGCACCAAAGAGTGGTGTTTGGCTGTATGCATCTGGTCTGTCGGAGTCGACCTCTTCTCGTTCGAGTAGTATTTTCACCACTCCCTCATGTCCATTACTGGCAGCCCATGAAAGTGGCGTGCGCCCGAGAAAATCTTCTTCGTTGATATCATAAAATTGCATCTCTATCAAAGCAGCTACAACTTCAGTAATTCCGAAGAATGATGCGCAGTGTAATCCACTGAACGAAGAGCAAATATCGAAATCCTGAAGATACAAATGCTTTACTTGCGCTAGAAGCGATTTAGTCAGTATGCGGCCATAATTATCCTTTAAGAGCTCCAGCGCAAGTGATCTCCCGAAATCCGAGAGCTCCCTTTTCGCATGGACCCCCCAGTATACTGAACAATATTCTAGGAAGGGTGTGTTCCAGGTATCAGGAAAAGGCGCGGTCGAAAGGGCCTTGACCTGTTGGGAATTCAGATAGGTCAAGCAGATTTCTGCCATCGCTGAATGAGGTCTACTGAATATATCTGGATGAGCCGAAAGATACTCACGGAGGGTAAAGTGGATCAATCGCACAGCTGAACCCTCCTTATCCACAGTAATAAGCCCTTGACAGCAGTTCACCAATGTCGAAATCGAAGGGATGTTGCGAACATCGAAATCCGTGGAACCTAGCTCGACTGCTAAGGCGTGGCAGAGCTCATCCGCTTGCAACGGCCGTTCCGCATGACTGATCCACATCAACGCTGTCATCCCAAGTCTCGGTTTATCCCCACCTTGCGCCTTTATCCGTTCGATTGTCGCACCATAAACATATCCTAACTCCGATCTATCCGTCATTCGGATAAGTTTTTCCCGTCTCCTATAGATCGTCGATTCATGTAAGATTGCATCGATACACAAGGACACTAGTAGAAACCTAGACGCATATCTATTAGCGGATTGTGTGTGGCAGGATTCCTGGTGTTATTGCCCATACGGACATTTCCGACATATTTTCGAGAATCTTCTCTAGAATTTCGGCCTCTAGACTCTCATCCATGGCATCTGGAGTTTCGTCCTCGGATAGTCTAACACGAAGGTATTCGATGATATCACCTTTTCTAGGGCCTACAGATACACGTATCACTCGACCAGCGAGACGCTTTTCGATCTCAGCTCGGATGTGGGGCCTTCCCGTGATGAATATTCGGGTGCGCGGTGACTTCTCCAGGATTTGTTTCAGCGAATCAAGGAGCTTGACTCTCTGCACCCCCACACATTCCTCTAGGGCATCAATGCATACAAAGGTCTGTAGTGAGGACGTGGTGGCCTGTAGCATCTTCACGATATCCGGAAGTTGCGGTTCTTGTCCACCAATAACTTCTTTCTGCTTTTGAAATGCTAGTGATATTTCCTCCGGAACTGTTTCCATGCTTCTAATTATCTGTTTCAGTAATGAACCCAGCATATTTCTCGCAGACTGCTCCTTTCGGGCGGTGAAGTCAAAGTAAAAACACGTAACGGCGGTGTTTTGTCCTCTTGCCTGATCGCCCAGCCTGTCCACTACCAGAGAACTAACATTGTAGCTTGTTAGCACTAGCGACCTTCCTTATCTCCCCAAGAACAATCCTTATTACCTGATGAATGTCTTGCCGACTCCCGGATCTCCATAGCAAAACAAGACTGCCTTATCACCTTCACCTTCACCACTCCAGTCGTGCCAGCTTCTAAATTCCTCAGTTTGCAATAACCATTCCCCCACATTGTCGATGCGGCGCTCCTGGATATCCCGATGCCGTAGCCTGGGCTCCAGGGGTGATAGCCAGGTCAGTAGCGGAGCCCGATCATCGGCAATGGTACAGTTGTTCTGCACATTATAAGAGTTCGTATTATTTAGGGAGTTGTTGCTATCATGGATGGAATATTGAGACATCTTTGCCGTTCGGAAAGTGGTGGGGGGTAGGCGATTAAGTTGGTCGGCCGATGAGGTTTCTGGGAGCTAAAGAAAAGCGGGGGTTTTTGTGGAACCTAATGCATACAGTACTAGTACAAGTACTGTACATTGGCACTGCCCGGTTGATCCCCCCATTTTTTCCCCCACGACACCATCCTCCTTGAGAGTACGGTAACTCATCTGCCGCAAAAACCACCTTTCTATGTTCTATCCTGTCGCAGTACAAATCTTGCACTGTGATGGATGAACATTTGGGAACGCTTCAGGGGAATCGGCTAGCTTGGTGTATATATAATAGGTACATCAAGTCTCCTGGATGAATCTGTCGAAAGGCCTACATATATTTAATTGAAAACGTCACAACAGAGTCCTTCATGATGTAAGTATAGGCTAGAAAGCTCTTCCCGTAGCTTCGCACTAGGTTCTGTGAAGATAGGCACCGTGCTCTTTGATATTCATCACCCCGCCAAGTACAGTATCGTACAGCGCTCGCACAACACAGCGTAGTGTGATGCCATGGTATGCCAGTGATAGGTTGCCGTCTTTGCCATAATTTATCATCTTTCTAAGGATCCAGGAGTTCGCCATAACTAAATTCCCTTTCTGCGGCTAACCAACCTATGCAGTAATTGGAAGGGTCCTAGAATATGCTGGCGAATAGTCTCCTAGGGTATTAGGGGGATTTAGCTGGTTCGGCGCATTGTTCACTAGGCCAAGAAAACTCTGCAAAGAGTTTAGTGAGAATACCCGGAGACTTTTCGGTCACCCCTGGGCGGGTAAATACCCACCTACTGAGTACAGTCTTTCATCAGGTCTTGACGAATATCAGCGGGTTACGAACAGGGATTAGCAGGTATTTTTTGTTACCCTACTCAATTTTTTTACTGGCCGAATACCCCTGTTCGTCATCCCCTGATATTCGTCAAGACCTGATGAAAGACTGCAGAGGCTGCTTGTCTTTAAATGCTTCTCAAAAAGCTAGGGATGGTCCTGTGATGGATATCTGAAGTGGAATATAAAGCAAAATACATAGGCTATTTATTGAAGTAGAATTGGCAAAAAAGGATGTAGTTTTGACACTGGTAGAAGGGAAAAAGAGAGGATCAAATGTTTTGTTAGGAGATTAATTGAGAATAGTGTGATTTTAAAATTCACACATGATAACTGGGCGATTGTAGCCCAAATGACGTAAATGGACAATTGTTCTTAAATCTTTCATAGACTGGCGCACTATTCGCACCAACGTCCCTCTTGCCTTACCAACTAAATCCCCTTGCCTGCCTGAAGTCCTACTCGGCGACCATTCCACTTCTCCTACCCTGGCGCCTCCTTGCCGAACCAGCTAAATCCCCCTATTTCGGGTCCCGGGATTTGATAATACCAAACTAACCAACTGAGGCGGCAGAATAAATCACCGGCGACACTCTTAGCATACCGTACTTGTATCGTATCCAAACACAAACAAAGCTACCATGATTAGACAGAAAACGCCTTAACTAATAGAAACTGCTATGATTGACTATTATCTCCCGGTAGTAGACTTGGCTCTCGCAACTGTTGGGTTGATCTAGAATGTCATCATAGACAGTCACTCGTCTAAGTTTGGTGTTCGAATGGCAATTTTACATATGATAGCACGATACGATTCAATATGATACAGTGCGGTAGCTTGTCGTAAACCTACCAGAAGCTGTTAGCCGGGTCAATGTTAAAAGAGACCTTTGATATCAATAGAGATGTAAGGGGGAGAGGGTACACATGACCCCCAGAAGTGGAGAAGCAAACTCGAGTTGGGCTTTGGAGGGCGCGGTTAGCCCCTAGAATTGGGGATAGGAACCCCGTGGACTTAACCTGGCCCCCTGGCAGGGCCGTCCTGAACACAATTCTCACATGCTGCCGAGGCCTCGTGTTGGGGTCTTTTGACGTATGATACACTCTAGTTTTTCAGGTTGGCGACTTGAAACCCCTCGCGGTAAGGAAGCTTAATCTATCAGGACTTTCTGCAACATGAGCTCCTGTGGGGAAGGACGCTATTACCCGGCATCAGGTTTTATATGATAGCTGGGGATACCGGTTTCCGATGTCGTCCCCTACGGGTGGGATTTACGATGGGGTATTGGTTATTTGCAGCAGGGAAAGGTATGGTGTTGTTCAAACACTAATGTCTCAGGACATGGCGGGATTTCCATTACCTGGCCCAGAGAGATTATATGAGTTAGTAGCCCTAAACCTGAGCATTGAATAGTGTCCTGGAGGTAGAACAATGGTAGTGGAAAAAGGAGACGGGGGGGATGGAATATCCCACCCTGATCGCCCGTGAGTCGATATTGGACGATACCATGGGTCTCCTGACCACTCTTAGTTGGGGTAGGATAGCGGCGCTCGTGGAGTGGGAATTAGCCTCGCGGTTGGATGACTCCTTACTGTATCGGTTTTCCTTGATGGGCTGGACTGGGAGGTGTAGGTAGCCTTCCAGCTCCACCTCCCGGCTCATACATGGGGCGCGGTGGCACATGAGCACGATTTTCGCTAAGCTGTGCCCATAGTAGGAGCCAATCATCATCATGCCTTGGTTAACAGCTAAATTTTGTGCCGCATTTCACTAGCGTTAGAGGTACTGGCACTTGGGATTTTTTTCTTTTCAATCTGAAAACCTCCAGGCCTATAGTTTAGAGGGGAAGAAAGGGGAAAAAGGAATTACAGGAAAGATGATATAAACAACTTTGGAAAGAGGATTCACGGCTGGAAAACCAACAGGGAGTAGGTATGATGGGAATTCCGAGCCACGCCAACTTATCTCAATACAGTAAAAATTTAATAGAAATTGCCCCCACCGACACCAAACTCTATATTAAAAACAGAAATTGGGAAATCCTGACTCAACTACATGAGACAATGTATTGACATTTGGGCGGGTGTGTGGGAGATAAGTGCATTCTATCGTGCATGATCTCCTTCGGCCGGAACGAAATATTTGAGCAGGCTTTTCGGTAGTAGGCTTACTCCGAAAGGGGGGGAAAGGCGGCAATTATCACAAGGGGGTGCTTTAAATGGCGGGGATAGGCGGAAGGGGGGGCAATGGCTGCCATAGATATGTTCGGAGCTGTTGCGGTCCTGCGGAAATGGTACATAGGCTATCCGTACTCGGGAGCGGTAATGAGTGTGATACCTCCTCGGTCTCAGGGTGCCCTGGAGGTAGCAGATGCTAGGGCTGTAGTAGCGCCACAACCCCCGCATGGCCGGACTTAGCAGCCCACCAGAGTGGTGTTCGGCCTAATTTGTCCGGCTTGTCGGGATTGACGTCGTCATGTTCGAGCAGTATTTTCACTACTCCCTCGTGCCCACCCCAAGAAGCGCCAAAGAGTGGTGTTTCGCCGTTCTTATTTGGGTTGTCAGGGTTGACATCCTCCCGTCCGAGCAGTACTTCCACCACTCTTTGGTGCCCATTTGAAGCAGCACCAAAGAGCGGAGTTTGGCCGTACGCATCTGGTTTATCGGGGTTGACGTCGTCATGTCCGAGTAGCATTTCCACCACTCCCTCGTGCCCAGCCCAAGCAGCACAGTAGAGTGGTGTTTGGCCGCGGTTATCTGGCTTGTTGGGACTGATATCCTCCCGTTCGAGTAGCATTTTCACTACTCCCTCGTGCCCAGTCCGAGCAGCACAGTAGAGTGGTGTTTGACCGCAGTTATCTGGCTTGTTGGGACTAGTATCCTCCCGTTCGAGTAGTATTTTCACTACTTCCTCGTGCCCAGCCCAAGAAGCACAGCAGAGCGGTGTCTGACCGCGGTTATCTGGCTTGTTGGGACTGGTATCCTCCCGTTCGAGCAGTATTTTCACTACTCCCTCGTGCCCACCCCAAGAAGCGCCAAAGAGTGGTGTTTCGCCGTTCTTATTTGGTTTGTCAGGGTTGACATCCTCCCGTCCGAGCAGTACTTCCACCACTCTTTGGTGCCCATTTGAAGCAGCACCAAAGAGCGGAGTTTGGCCGTACGCATCTGGTTTATTGGGACTGATATCCTCCCGTTCGAGTAGAATTTTCACTACTCCCTCGTGCCCAGTCCGAGCAGCACAGCAGAGTGGTGTTTGGCCGCGGCTATCTGGCTTGTTGGGGCTGACATCCTCCCGTTCGAGTAGCATTTTCACTACTCCCTCGTGCCCACTCCCAGCTGCCAATGTGATGGCCGTAAACCCCATACCATCGCTTGCATTAATGTCCCATTCCTTCATCTCCAACACAGCAGCAACTATCTCCACGATCCCGAGGAAAGATACTCCATGGAGCCCTGTAAATCCCCTAGGTCCTCCCACCCAGTCAAAATAAGGGCCTAAGAATGTATCTCGGTCACAGCGCAATAAAAGTAATTGAGAAGATATATGCTGATCAAATTTACCGAGAAGCCTTAGCGCAAGTACTTTCACACGTTCCGTCACCCCCTGTCTTGCGTGCTTCCCCCAATAGCAAGAAGCATATTCTAGAAAGGGCATTGTTGAGGGAGCAGAGCGAAGGTTTGGCGAAAGATCCCAGACAGATCCAAAATTGAGGTATGTCAAGCAAACCTCCGCAATTGTCGAGTGGGGGTTATGGAATAGGGTCGGATGACTCCAGAGATATTCTTGCAGACTGGGGTGCGCCAGTCGGACTGTGGACGAGGATGCCTCAACCGTGACAAGGCCTAGACAAGATGCTAGGACTGTCCGTAACGCAGGGACGTTTTTCGGATCAAGATCTGTAGATCCCATCTCCACTCCCAAGGCGTGACAGAGCTCCTCGGTTCGTAACGGCCGTTCCGAACACAACACCCACATCAGGGCCTTCAGCCCGAGTATTGATTTATTCACCTTCTGCGCTTTTAGTCGTGTTAGGGTTGCCGTGTAGGCATCGCTTAATCCATTGCCGGGTGTCATCTGTTGGAGTTTCTTTATTCTATGGTATATTGTCACCTCCGCTAGAATAGCGTCGATGCTGAGCGAAACAAAGAGGAATCTAACCACAATCGTGGGTAAGTATACATAATTGATAGAGTGGAAATGCGAAATAGCCCTACGTCATATTAGACATCCTTTCCAGCATAACTCTCACAATATCTACGCGTAAATCATTGTGCATCGCCTCTGGCTCGTCATCTCTGTCTAGTCTCATCTCCGCATAATTCCGGATATCGTCCGGGTTAGGGCTAATGGGTATCACAACCACTTCGGAGAAATATCTTTGAATGCTTTCCCTGATATGGGGCCTCCCGGTGAGGAATATTCTCATGTTAGGGCACTCCCGAACAATATACTTCAGAGACTTGAGCAGCTCTGGAAGGTGCTTCGGTAAACATTCGTCCAAGGCATCGAGACAGATGAAAACCTGAGGCAGCGAAGCAATAGCAACCCTCAACATTCTCATCAGATCCGCAAGTCGCAGCCTTCTACCACCAGTCTCCTCTCTCGCCTCTTGAAACGCCTCGCGTAGATATTCCGGGATGTCCCCTCTGTCTACCAGCTGCTTCAGAATAGCTCCTATTATGTTGGTGGTTGTCTGCTCTTCTTGGGCAAGGTAGTCGCAGTACAAGCCTGCAACCGCGATATTTCCCTCCCTCGCCCGATCGCACAGGGTGTCAATCACAAGGGAACTAGCATTTTTGGTCGTTAGTGGTGTTCACTTCTTTCGGAGAATCCCACCTCTAACCTCAGATATGTCTTGCCCACTCCCGGATTCCCAGAGCAAAACAAGATAGCCTTCTCGGCTCCACCCTCAACACCACTCCACTCCCGAAACTCGCCCGTTTCCAAAAGCCAATCTCCTACACCGTCGAGCCGATCGATGCGCACGCTGTGGTGCCCAATATTCGGCTCCAGTGGAGAGAGCCATCGCATGATCTGCGCATCCTCGTCGGGGACATAGAAAGTATTGTTAAAACTACCTATTACGTTGCCGCAGTGGGCACTGCCGTCGCCAATGCTGACTGAATATGAAGTTTGGGCCATGATGTCTTGTCCGAGTCTAAAACGTTGGTTGGGTGTATAAATGGTATGACATGGGGATATGTAGAGTTAATGAGGGAAATTAAAAAAACCTTCTGTGGGCAGAGCTGGGGAAAAACGGGGCGATGTAGCTGGTTTTGTGGTAACCAAGTTGCTGTCCAATAATTTTCATGCTGGGGAAATGCCAAGAGCGGGGAGGTCCGGGTTCCTGATACTAGACTCCGTATTATGGATAATTGCCAAATATAGCATTGTGCTGTAGCCGTAAGTGTACGATAATACCTGGGAGCGGATTTAGCTTTCAACTTCTAACTTAGTCTAATTTTTGTATCTCTAGATATCCATCCTACTACTCTACGACCCCTGCGAACTGCCTTGACTCCAGCATGATGGAGGCGATACCGGTCCCTGACGAAGTGAGCGCGGTACCCGTCGCATACCCAACCGCCTAGTAGGAAATTATAATAGTTGATTCCGAGTGGGGTTGCCTTTTAAAATGCTATGTGATTCATGAACCAGCAGTCGAGATAACCTGCTAAGGAGATATACGGTAGTAGCAGGTGCAGTTATCCTACCGGAGATGGTGTGGCATGTCCCAAAAACCGCACCCAATTCCATTCAAACCTCCCAATTACAATTAGCCGAGCTTGATATGAAGAAATGAGCTCCAAAGGCTACATACAACACCCTAATTTGAGGTGAAGGGGGTGGAGTCAATAGATCCTGAAGCAAGAAATTGAGAAGGAAAGAAGATAGGTTTAATTTACTAATAGCCGTGTTATTCAATGGACGGGGATAAAGTAAACAATCATTATCAATAGTGGAGAACCCACTAGCCCTCCATTTCTAGCACTTAGTCTCTCATACAAGTACCCAGCGAGATATTTTCGTACAAGATAGGGATTATTCTGCTGGCTAGTTGTCTTTGCTTTGTGCAAAACATCTCCTGGGCACTTGTATTGTATGAGGAGGAGCGCTTCTACCCAGGTGTGTGGTACTGTATGGCCCTTCATATCAAATCTAGGTTAGCTTAGGACAAGTTCAGCACACCAGTCACTGCCCAATTGCGTGCAATATATTGCGTACTCTCCGCAATCCAAAGATTAACTTAGTTAGAAAACTGCTTGAGTGTTTGAGTAGAGACTAACCCAGCGGAGGGTTTTATGCAGAGGCTTCTCGAGTACTAGAATTTGTCATGCCTTCTGAGGGTGAGAAATCTTCAGCTAGTAGACACTATGGACATATCTAATGAGCAGTGTTTTTTTAGTTTTGTTTTTACAATTGCTGAAGGTAGTAGCTTGAGAGGTTTGCTTGTATAGGGATTTAGAAAGCAATAACCATATTTGATAAGTAAAGAGAGCACACATAGGGCTGCTGGTCCTTTTTGTTTGAATTTGGTGCTTTGAGTATGGGGGTGAGTCTGAAGAACATAGCCTACAGGATTACTCTATATTTGACACTATATAGTTATGATGGGGTATGATAGGTTAAGATTTTGTTAACATGATGGTTAGCTCCAAGCTAGATAGTAAATACTCTTATAATGGATTGAATTTCCTTTCCACTCTCACTACCGTAATATGCCTATACAGCTCACACTTTTGGGCTTGAATTTTAGTTTCCATTTGTAGGAAGTAGGAGTTGGAGGTTTATTGTAGATTTAAGGTGGAAGGAATATCATATCATGATCATAAAAGAAACAGAGAGTAATAACTCCATTCTATTGAAAGAAATGATAGGGGTAAACCGATTACTTGTGAATGTAATTTAAAGGCAGGCATCTTCAGGATTTCTGTTGATTTGTACCTGAAGCTTCCATTGAGGTTGACAAAACAGAAGAATATTAAAACAAAAAAGGAATCAATAGTAAAAATACATGATAATATGGATCAAGGCTAGGCTGTAGGGGGAAAGGCAAAGTCGGAAAGCAAAAAAGTGTGGACAAATAGCAAGCAGTTCTCTGAGGCCAGGAAAACGTTGTGAACCTAGGTCTATCTTAGTTCAAACTAATGGGGGTCTTGCCTACACCAAGTTCTGTTAATTATGTACGATTTCCTATTTCTAATCAAGAAACATCATGCATGTTCTGGAGAATTCTAGGAGTTTCCTTGGGTATGAGTCAGCACCGTGTAACCTCAATTGTCTATATAAGGAGGAGGGGTTTTCATTGAGTTTGAGTTCTCAACTATCCTCAAACTGGGACAAGACAGATTGGGAGTTACTGGAAGATGAAATCAGGTCCTTTACTGTCAGCGATCCCCCTCTCTCACCTACCCCAGCATCGCTTGAGTCTTGGTTCCAGGCAAATTACATCCCTCTCTGCCAACTTCTCGTCTCCCACACTCCCGCTTGACGCCCATCAGCGTAGTCAAAGCCCTGGTGGTCCCAAACCCTCACCTGCCTCCGTTCTGTTTTTCACACAGCTCAGCGTAAGGCTAGAACGTCCCCCTCTATCGAACTACTCCTGGAAGCAAAGAAAGCCAGATCTTCGTACCAAAGAACGATGAGAAAGGCGTGAGCGTCCCACTGCAAGGACTTTCTCTCCAACACGGACCGCCACTCGGTATGGAAGGCCAAAAGCTTTGCGTACGGCCGCACCCAACTTTGTTTCCCAACCCTCCCAGGAACCAGTAATCTCCTCAGTGTTAACAAGGCCCTGCTGGACCATTTCTTCCCTCTCAGACCCCAAATTCTCTCTCAGCCAATCCTTTTACTACATCCCACTCCCCCCATCACCACCCTCGAGGTAGCCCAGATCCTGCGCTTGTACTTGAACACATCAGCCCCTGGCCTGGACTAGATCCCCTATTCTGTCTGGAAAAAGGTGGCTGTTGTGGCCTCCCTTCTAATTCCAAAAATCCTCACGACTCTTCTTAACTACGGATTTCACCCGTGTCTTCTTAAGAAATCTATGGGTATCATCTTGGGCAAGCCTGAGAAGGCCGACTACTCCTCTCCTATGTCTTGTCGTGTGATTGTCCTCCTCCACACCTTTGCAAAGATCCTCAAAAGGGTCGTTGCTATCAGATTGAATCCCATTGCCAGATCCCTCAGCCTGGTCAGCCCTAACCAGACAGGGTTCCTTCCCTTGCTGTCAACATAGGATGCTGTGACCACCCTAACCTATGAGGTCAAGTGCCTCCAAAGGAGAGCCCTCAGTCCCTCAACACTCTTCTTAGATATCAAAGGGGGTTTTGACAACGTGAAGGCAGAAGTCTTATGCCCCAGCCTTTCTCAAAAGAACGTCCCTCACTACCTAGTGGCCTGGATAGGCTTCTTCCTGACCAAGCGCACCTGTAGCCTCAAGTTCCAGGTGTCCCCCTGCACAATAGACCCGGTATCCGTAGGCACCGCTCAGGGTTCGCAGGTCTCTCCACTACTGTTTATTAGCTACGTAGCTCCTCTGCACCAGGCTATCCCCCGCGGACTGTCCCTCTCCTATGTTGACGACTTCCCCATTACCGCTGCATCACCCTCCTTCAGTGACAAAATCAAAATTTTATCAGAAACATTTACCTCAATTACAACAGCGGCGCTCCCACTCGGTGTCCCATTTTCCATCCCCAAGACCCAACTTATTCATTAGACCGACCGCCATGACTCCTCCCCTCCCATGGACTCTATCACCCTCCTAGGCCAGCATCAGCAAAAAAAGCGTTTGCTCCAGACGGATAGGCATTGCGTCCGGACGCAGGAAATCCGTCTGGAGCATCCTGTCCGCCCAGTCCGCCCTCAGATGGCCCCAGCACAATGGTTGCATCCTAGTCCGTTGGGTGCAATACAACCCGCATCCTGTCCGCCCAGTGCACCTGGATGGTCCATTTCACACCCTAATCTCCCGAAGAAACCCAAGGAAAGTGACCCATAGAGCTCTCCATTGGGGAACACTCCCTGCCCCTAATGGCCTCTACTTACAACGGACTACTTTATCACCTGGTAAAGGCTGTTCAGACGAAAGAGGATCTAAACATAGGATGACTAACCATCTATTGTCCCGGTAACAACCCAAAACATACCCCTTATTTGATTACTGCTAACAACTCTCGCAAAAGGTTTCTAAGTTCTTTCCACCTTGTATCAGGCTTCATGATCGAATCAGTTGAACGATTGAATATTATCCACCTTCGGAGAGAGTCATGCTCTTCCATCCAGGTTGACACTATTCATGACTCCTAAGCGAGCGGATTCCATTCAGGCCCTTCCTGACTCTGGCTGATTGCAATGAGGCCCTGGCAGACTCTAGCGGATTGCAATCAGGTCCTGCCACACTCTGGTGGACATCGGACAGTGCCCGGTGAGGTATCTGCGTTTTTCTTCGTGCTGACCTCTAGAGCCATCTGGACACTTCGAGACCTATACCATTCGATTCCCCTCGGCGAGCGGACTCCAATGTGACCCCTCCCGACTCTAGCGGACATCTGCCCGCTAAGGTATCTGCCTTTTTCATGCTGCTGACCTCTATAGCCATGCGGACGCTTTGAAACCTATACCATTCGATTCCCCTCGACCGGCGGATTCCAACGCACCCTGTCCCGACGATGTCCGACCG
>Ga0307513_10001259_pt1 | contig 36698 bp, 38 predicted proteins | sample 15_EM_MG_FD_202174 | JGI IMG/M metagenome (GOLD analysis project Ga0307513, IMG submission 202174) | Populus trichocarpa ectomycorrhiza microbial communities from riparian zone in the Pacific Northwest, United States - 15_EM | ecosystem: Host-associated > Plants > Roots > Unclassified | place... | reverse complement strand
GCGGTGATGGAGCAGCTGCGCGCCCGCGCCGCGCCGTCGGAGGTGGGCATGGAGTGCGCCGCGCGGCCGGCGCTGGACCTGGTGCGCCAGACCGCGCGGGCGGCGGCCGAGGCCATCGCCAAGGTCGAGGCGCCGCTGGTCGCGCTCGCCCGCCAGCTCGAACAGGTGCTGGACGACGAGGCGGCCCAGCTCGTCACCTCCGACCGCGCCCGTATCGAGGGGGCTTTGAGGGGGCTCGATCGACGCGCCCGCATGACGCTCCCGGCCTGGCGCTCCATGCTGCGGGCCATCGACGAGGACGCCGAGGACGACCCCGATTTCGTCGACTGGTTCGACGCCACCTTCCTCTATGGCCGGGTGGTCGACGCGGCCTGCCGCCGCCATTGGGTCGATCCCACCGAGCCCCTGACCAACGCCGTGATCGCGCCCGCCCACGGGGTGCTGGTGACCTCCGCGACCCTCGCCGACCCGACGCTCGACGACCCCTTCGCGCTCGCCGAGATGCGCACCGGCGCCGCGCGCCTGCCCGAGCGGCCCAAGACCCTGAAGCTCGCCTCGCCCTTCGACTATGGCAGCAATGCGAAGGCCTTCGTGGTCACCGATGTCGGCCGCGACGACCCGCGCCAGGTGGCCGCCGCCATGCGCGAACTGTTCCTGGCCGCCGGCGGGGGCGGGCTCGGCCTCTTCACCGCCATCCGCAGGCTGCGCGCCGTCCACGAGAAGATCGCCGCGCCCCTCGCCGACAAGGGCATCGCGCTTTACGCCCAGCACGCCGACGGCCTGGAGGTCGGCGCGCTGGTCGACATCTTCCGCGCCGAGGAGGACGCCTGCCTGCTGGGCACCGATGCGGTGCGCGACGGCGTCGACGTGCCGGGCCGGTCGCTGCGCCTGCTGGTCTTCGACCGCGTGCCCTGGCCCCGGCCCGACATCCTGCACAAGGCCAGACGCGTCAGGTTCGGCGGCAAGGGCTACGACGACGCCGTCGCCAGAGGCCGTATCGCCCAGGCCTTCGGCCGCCTGATCCGCCGCGCCGACGACAAGGGCTGCTTCGTCATGCTCGACGCCTCATCCCCCACGAGACTCTTCTCCGGCCTCCCCGAAGGCGTCGACCTCCAGCGCGTCAGCCTCGTCGAAGCCATCGAAGGCGTGGCGGCGTTTTTGAAGGTCGAAGAGCCGCCGTCCGCTTCCGCTCATTCGTGAGCTTCTACGTCTACATCCTCGCGGGGCGCCCCCACATAACCCGGTCATCCTGGGAACCTCGGGAACTGGGTGTTGCCAGTTTGTTCCGATGCGGCTAAGCTTGCCCGTAACGGTCGATTCAAGCTTTCACCGCAATCTGTACGCGAACGAACCCGAGGGAATCCCATGAGCCTGCTGCAGCGCGCCTGCGCCGCCCTTGCCGCCGCGGCGGCCATCCTGATGCTGCCCGCCGTGGCCTTCGCCTCGGTCGACGACGCGGTGATGAACAAGGAAGGCTACTGGGGGATCGACGTCGACAACGGCGCCTGCGCCGCCAGCATGACGCTCCAGGGCGGCTCGATCTTCCTGCTTCGCGCCCTGCACGGGAACGTCACCTTCGCCCTCTTCGGCCACGCGCCGCTGGCCCGCGGCAAGGTCGTGCGGTTGGAGACCGAGGGCCACGGCTTCGACTTCAAGGCGAGCTACAGCGAGGAGGGCGCGACCCTCTACTACAACGGCGTGATGGACGCCCGCGCGCTGGCCGCACTGCGCCTGGCGCGCCAGGTCCGCATCCTCGCCGACGGCAGGCAGGTGGCGGCCATGACCTTCGAAGGGACCGGCTTCGAGGGCGCCCTCGACGGCGTCATCGCCTGCTCCCGGGGTGAGAAGGGCTGGTGGGGCTCCGGCGTTGGCGAGGCCCGCGTCGCCGAGGGGCCGATGCCCGACAAGCAGGCTGCGGCGCCGGTCCTCAGCAAGGCAGGCGTCTGGTCGATATCGGTCGGCGATCCGGGCATCTGTATCGCTGAGGCCGTGGCCGGCGAACATCGCAGGCTGCAGGTCCTCGCCGCCGTCGGCCGCATGGGATTCGCGGTCTCGTCGGACAGCGACGCCCTGCCGCAGGGACGCAAGGGAAGGGTCGAGACTGACGCCTACGCCTTCGATTTCCCGGCAGGGTATGGCGGCCGGCGCTACATGAGCATGTCGAAGCCCTTCGACAGCCAGGCGCTCTCCGCGCTCGCCAGCGCGAAATGGATCCGCGTCAGCGTGGACGATCAGGTGCTCCTCGACGCCTCCGTGGAGGGCAGCGGCCTCGCCGATCTGCTGGACGACGTCGCCGCCTGTTCGAAGAGCCAGAAGGGGTGGTGGGGCGAAGGCGCCGCGGCGCGCTAGAGCACCGCCTCCAGGTTCCCCAGGATCATCGTCCAGCCGCCGCGGGTCTGCTCGGCCCACGCCTCCAGCACGCCGTCGTGGGTGAGCGTCGCCTCGCAGCCGCCGCCGGCCGCGGCGAAGTCCAGCGCCACCACGGAGGCCTCCTGGCTGTACTTCGGCACGAGGAACTCGAACACCAGCCGGCGCGGCCGGTCGAGCTCCAGGAAGGTCCCCACATGGTCCACGTCGCCTTCGCCCGGCCGGCGGTCGGTGAACAGGAACCTGCCGCCGGGCCGCGGGTCGATCTCCACCCGCACCATGTCGCCGGTGGGCGTCGCGAACATGAATTTTCCCGCCCGTTTTTCGTCGAGAAACGCGCCGAATATATTTTCCGGCGGGGCTTTGTATAGATGCGTCACGCGCACCTGCACGGTCTTGCTCATGAGGCCTCCATCAGGACCCTGAGAGTATACAGCCGCGCAAATTCTCGGTGTTGTATGATGTCGATATTCAGGCCGCGGCGGAGAGCTTCTCGAAGAGGTCGGCCGGGTAGGGCGAGACGTAGGGACTGACCCCCAGCCCGGCCCTGACCTCGGCCAGCGGCCGGTCCCACACCGAGGGCCAGTTCACCCCCAGCAGCGGCGGCGTCCGGCGCCCATGGGCCCAGGCGCTGAGGATGGTGTCCAGCATCAGGGGGCCGCCCTCCGGCCGCTCGAACGCCACCCGCGCCAGCACCATCCCCAGGAACATCGAGGAATAGTGGTGGCCGAACTGGCCCAGCTGGAAGCCCGAGATCGCCACCTCGTGCAGGGCCGTCTGCGAATAGCCGCCGACGATGTGCCACAGGTCGTGGCACTGCAGGATGCGGGCGTTGAGGTAGGCCAGCGTCGGCGGCAGCTTGTCGAGGCCCAGCGCGTCGCGGTCCAGCACCTCGAGGTCGAAACCGTTGTCGACGATCAGGTCGTGGAACGCCCGGCCTAGCGACCCGTCCGGGCATTTGGCCAGCACGTCGAGGCTGAACTTCCGCGGGATCCCCTGCGCCGCCGCCGCCGGCACGCCCGGCCAGGCCATGGCCGCCTTCGCCGCCCGGCCCGGGATATTGGCCGAGATCAGCCCCGCCAGCGCCGCGGTCCGGGTGGTGAGGTTCACCGCGCCCAGGTTCCGTTCGTGCTCCTGCAGCAGGTCCCAGAACCCATCCCAGAAACGCTGCGGGATGATCTCGGGAGGTCCGGCGTCGCCGAAGCGGATCGCCGCCCCGCCCACCGGCGCCCCCAGCCAGCCTTCGGCGGCGGCGTCATAGACGCCCACCACACGCTCCGGGGCGGCCGCCGCGGCGTGGAGCCAGAGCGCCGCCAGGGCCTTGAGATCGGCGGGATTGCTCCCGGCCTTCAGCCGCGCCGCCAGCGCCTTGGCCGCCGCGTCGTCCGCGCCGGCTCCCGTCAAGGCCGCAAACCCGGCCCGCTCCTCGCCCCCGTCCATCGTGAGCCTTTAGTTGCCCTGCCGCTGCTGCATGGCCTTCATGGCCGCGGTCAGCTCGTCGGCGGTGATCTTGCCGTCCTTGTTGGCGTCCACAAGGTCGAAACGCTCGGCCGGGCGCCCGGCGGCGACCCATTCGTCCTTCGAGACGGCCCCGTCGCCATTCTTGTCCCAGGCCTTGACGATGTCGGCCGGCGCGGGCGTCTGCGCCGAAGCGGCGCCGGCGGCTGCCAACAGGGCCGCAGCGCTTGCGGCGAGAATCAGGATGCGCATTCGCAGAGTCTCCCAAGTGAGGGGGGCGACTGGATACCCGAACTATTGCGGCTTTGTGTCCGGGGCGCTGCAAGCTAGTGAGCGGCGATGAAGAGCTTGAGCGTCATCGGATTTGGACAGTTCGGCCAGTTGGCGGCCCGCCACCTGAAGGCGCACTTCGACGTGCTGGCGCATGACGCGTCTCCGGGCGCCGAAGTTGCGGCGCGCGAGATCGGCGTCGCCTTCGGCCCGCTGGAGGCGGCGGCGGAGCGCGACGTGGTGGTCGTCGCTGTGCCCGTCCCGGCCATGGAGGGCGTGTTCACGGCGCTGGCGCCGCGGCTGCGCCCGGGCGCCCTGGTGATCGACGTCGGTTCCGTGAAGATGCTTCCAGTGTCGTGGATGAAGGCCCTCCTGCCCGAGCACGTCGACCTCGTCGCCACGCACCCCCTGTTCGGCCCGCAGAGCGCCAGGGGAGGGCTGGAAGGGCTGCGCTTCGTGGTCTGCCCGGTGCGCGGCGACCGGCACGAGAAGGTCGCGGCCTTCGGGCGCTCACTGGGTCTGGCCGTCACGGTGACCACGCCGGAGGAGCATGACCGGGAGATGGCTTACGTGCAGGCCCTGACCCACCTCATCGGCCGCTCGCTGGTGAACCTGCGCATCCCTGACGAGCAGCTGAAGACCGTCTCCTACCAGCACCTGCTGGAGCTCTGCTCGCTGATCGGCGCGGACACCTTCGAACTGTTCACCGCCATCCAGACCCAGAATCCGTTCGCGGCCGAGGTGGTGGAGGCCTTCGTCGGCGAAGCCCGCAGCTTGCTGGACCAGGTCGCCCAGGCGCGCCTCGGGACCTAGCCGCGCATGAAGTCGGACAGCGCCTCGATCAGCGTCCGGTTCTGCGCCTCGAGGCCGATGGTCATGCGCAGGTGGTCAGGCAGGCCGTAGCCGCCGACGCCGCGCACCAGCACCCCGCGCGAGGCCAGGAACGCCTCGGCCTCCGCCGCCGTCTTGCCGGGCGTCGTCGGGAAGCCCGCCAGCACGAAGTTGGCCGCCGAGGGCCCGACGGTCTCCAGGCCCAGGCCGCCCAGCTGTTGCGTCAGCCATGGCCGCCACTGTTCGGTCAGCGCGATCGAGGCCTGCTGGAACTCCTTGTCGCCCAGGGCCGCCACCGCGGCGAGCTGCGCGGGGATCGAGGTGTTGAACGGGGGCCGGATGCGGTCGTAGGCGGCGACGATCTCGGCCGGCGCATAGCCCCAGCCGATCCTGAGCCCCGCCAGCCCATGCAGCTTGGAGAAGGTGTGGGTGACCACGATGTTGGACGCGCGGCGGGCGAGTTCCAGCCCGTCGTCGAAAGCGGGATCCAGGGCGAACTCGCCATAGGCGCCGTCCAGCACCAGCACCACGCTGGGCGGCAGGGCCTCGTGCAGTCGGCGCACTTCCGAGGCCGGAATCCAGGTGCCGGTCGGGTTGCCGGGGTTGGCCAGGAAGACGATCCGCGTGCGCGCGTCCACGTAGGCCAGCATCTCGTCGACGTCGATGCGGTAGCCGGGCTCGGGCGCCATGCGCACCTCGGCCTGGCAGGCCTTGGCGCCGATGGCGAAGGCCGCAAAGCCGTGCACGCCCTGGACGATGTTGTCGCCGGGCTCGAGGTAGGCCTGGTTGAGGACCTGGAACACCTCGTCCGAGCCGCAGCCGAAGATCAGCCGCTCGGGCTCGAGGTTGTAGCGCTCGCTGATCGCCTTGCGCACGATGGCCGCGCCCGGGTCGGGATACATGTGCAGGTGCTGGATCGCGGCGGCGTAGGCCTCGCGCGCCTTGGGGCTGGAGCCCAGCGCGTTCTCGTTGGCCGAGAGCTTCAGCGGCTGGGCGATGCCGTCCACCTTGGACCTGCCCGGCACATAGGCATGGATGTCCATCAGGCCCGGCTTGGGAAGCGGCTTCGGCGCGCCCGCGCGGTCGTCGGCCAGAGTCGAAGGAGGAGCGGTCTCGGGCATTCGGAAAAAAACTTGGAGCCGTGGTGAAGCCTGTCGGCGTGAGGCCCGCCTCTTACACGTCCAGCGGCGCGGGCGCAGCCCCGATGACGCCGGAAAGCCTTCCGGGCGCGCGGGCGAGGCGCGGGTCGCCCGCCTGATAGAAGCCGGCGAGCACGAAGAGTTTCAGGCCGCCGGTCTCGACCAGCAGCGTCGCGGCGACGCCATCGCGGCTCAACGCCTCCTCGATGGCGGGAGATGGCTGGGCGGCGTCGGTGACCCAGAAAGTGCGGTCGTCGCCGGTCGGCTCCACATCCACCTCGCCGACGGCCAGGGCGGAAAGCGGGCCCCAGGCGGCCAGGCAGGGCAGGGCGGCGAACACCTTCAGCTTGGGCTCGGCCAGCAGGCGGCCCCACCAGGCGTTGTCGGGGGTCAGCGCACAGACGCCGACGCCCCAGGAGGTCTTGGCGACCGCGATCGCGTCTTCCGGCTTGGCGGCGGCGCCGAGCGGCGGCGCGGCGCCGAAGCGGTGGCGGGTCAGCTCGGTCACCCGGGCCGGATCGCGGCCGCCCCAGACGGAGAGGTGCAAGGGCCCTTGCACCGACAGGCTCTCGCCGATCAGCTCGCGCCAGATGCGCACGACCAGACCGGGGCTGGCCCCGTTGCGGGGGGCGGCCAGCAGCCTGCGCAGCAGCATGGCCTCGCGGGCGGGGCGCAGGCCGAAGCGCTCGGCGTCGCCGGCCGCGGCTTTGGCCCCCTTGACCACCCCGGCCAGCGCCGCGCGCTCGTCGACCAGCCTGAGCAGGTTGGCGTCGATGGCGTCGATCCGCTGGCGGACCTCCTCCAGCGATGGCGTGGGCTTGGCCTCGGCCATTTTTTCCCCCGAAAACGAAGGATCGCGACCTAAGTCATTGCGACCACGGGCGCAATAGGCCGCCACGCGGCAATAAAGTTGCAGACGAAACAAGCTTCTCGTCACGATGATGTCATAAAGTTCGATCATTCCAGAATTATGGAAACGATATCCGCCGTCACGGCGCTCTCCGCCCTCGCTCACGCGGGCCGTCTGGAGATTTTCCGGCTTCTGGTTCGCACGGGGACGGCGGGACTCGCCGCCGGCGAGATCGCCCGGAGCACCGGCGTCCTACCGAACACGCTCTCGTCCAACCTCAACATCCTGAGCGGGGCGGGACTGGTGAGCGCGCGGCGCGAAGGCCGGTCGGTCATCTACACCGCCGCCTATGACCAGATGCGGTTGCTGCTGGCATTCCTCGTGGAGGACTGCTGCGCCGGAAAGCCGGAGATATGCGCGCCGCTCGCGGCCATCGCCAGCCGTGCCTGTGACGCTGAGGGGAGGACCTGTTGATAGCCCTGAACGTGCTTTTCCTTTGCACCGGAAACTCGGCGCGTTCGATCATGGCCGAGGCGATCATGAATCGGGTCGGCGCGGGGCAGTTTCGGGCGTTCTCGGCCGGCTCGATGCCGACCGGCAAGGTCAATCCCCAGGCCTTCAGCTTGCTCGAGAAGCTCAACTACGACCCCGCCGGGTTCCGCTCGAAAGGCTGGGAAGAGTTTTCGGGCGCCAACGAACCGGAGGCGCCCAAGCTCGATTTCGTGTTCACGGTCTGTGACAACGCCGCGGGCGAGGTCTGTCCCATCTGGCCCGGCCAGCCGATGACCGCTCACTGGGGCATCGCAGACCCCGCCGCAGCGGAGGGCAATGCGGTCGAGATCGCGCTCGCCTTCGCCGACGCCTACCGCCAACTCAACAACCGGATCACCATCTTCACCAGCCTGCCGCTGGCCTCACTGGATAGATTGACGCTGCAGAAACAGCTCGACCGGATCGGCCTGACCCGGGACGCGCCGGAGAAGGCATGATTGGCCCGGACCGCCAGCCCCAGGAACCCTTCAGCCTCTCACGCCGCCTGCTGGCTGAGGCGCTCGGCACGGCGCTGCTGCTCGCCATCGTGGTCGGTTCGGGGATCATGGGCGAGCGTCTCGCGGCCGGGAACGACGCCCTTGCGCTGCTGGCCAATGCGCTGGCGACAGGGGCCGGGCTTGTGGTGCTGATCACCATCCTCGGCCCGATCTCCGGCGCCCATTTCAACCCGGTGGTGACCCTGGTCTTCGCGCTGCGGCGGGAGATGGGCGCGGGCGTCGCCGCGGCCTACACGGGGGTGCAGGTCGCCGGCGCCATCCTCGGCGTCTGGGCCGCGCACGCCATGTTCGCCGAGCCGGTCTTCCAGGTCTCGACAAGGCTCAGGGACGGCCCGGCCCAGGCCTGGTCGGAGGCCGTCGCCACCTTCGGGCTGATATTGGCGATCCTGGGGACGCTGCGGTTCCGGCCGGACGCGACGCCCGTGATCGTCGGCCTCTACATCACCGCCGCCTACTGGTTCACCGCCTCGACGTCCTTCGCCAATCCCGCGGTGACCCTGGCGCGCAGCCTCAGCGACACCTTCGCCGGGATCGCGCCGCCCTCGGCGCCGGCGTTTATTGCGGCTCAGCTTCTCGGGGCGTTCGCGGCGGCCATGGCCGGCCGCTGGTTGTTTGGACGCGCGGCGGCCTGATCAGGCCGCGGCGGCCTCGGCGTCTTCGCCCAGCGCGCTCTGCAGGGCGGCCAGCAGGTGCTCGGGCTTCATCGGCTTTTCGACCACGCCGTTCATGCCGGCGGCCAGGTAGCCCTCGGCGTCCTCGGGGTCGGCGTTGGCGGTGAGCGCGATGATCGGCACGGTGGAGACCGGGCCGGAAAGGGCGCGGATGGCGCGCGTGGCGGCCACCCCGTCCATGTTGGGCATCTTGATGTCCATCAGGATCAGGTCGAAGCGCCCGCCGCGGGCCGCCTCCACCGCTTCGATGCCGTCGGTAGCGGATTCGCAGGTGCAGTCGAACATCTCGCACAGCGCCTGGGCGACCATGCGGTTGGTGGCGTTGTCGTCGACGACGAGGATGTGGGCGGAGCGAGCCGGCTCGGCGGGCGCCTCGGCAGGCGCCTCCAGCGTGGCGGCCAGCTGGAATTCGAAGACCACGGTCTCGGCCGCTCCGGCGTTGCCCTCGGCGCGCATCGTGCCGCCCATCGCCTTGACGATGCGCCGCGCCAGCATGACGCCCAGGGCGACGCTGAGGCCGAAGCGCTCGTCGAGCTCGCGGATGCGGGCTTCCATGTCCTGGGCTTCCCAGGCGGGGTCACGGGCGCCGCGCACGCGGCCCTCAATGCGGACACCGCCGTCGGCTTCGACGAAGGCGCGCAGGCTGGCTTCCACCGCGCCGCGGCGGGAGCCGGCGATGGCCTCGCCCACGAAACCGTCAAAAACCTGCAGCAAGCGCGCGCCGTCGGCCATGGCGCAGGCGTCGCGGTCGCCGTCATAGGAGACCAGCAGGGTCACGCCGCTCATCGCCGCGGCCGGTTGCCAGCGCGCCTGGACCTCGTCGACCACCTCGCGCAGCTGCAGGGGAACGGGGTTGCTGGTGAGGCCGGCGGTGGTCACGGCGCGCAGATCGAGCGCCGCATCAAGCATCCGCCGCACCCCCTCGGCCGCCTCGGCCACGCCGCTGACGCAGGCCTGGGCGTCGGGTGTGAGCCGCTGCCGCGCCAGCTGATCGGCGAGCGCCAGCACCCCATCCATCTGTTGACGGATGTCGGCGGTGACGCGGTCGAAGAAGAACTCGGGCAGCGACATGGGCGCTCAGGGTTACTGGACCAGAAACTGCACCATGACGGATAGCGCTTGAGGGAAGGTTAAATGACGCCGAGAGCCATGCGGGCTCTCCAGATCGCCGTTTGAGGCAAAACCGCCGCCGGGGTTCCGCAACGGTCGGCGATCGCGCATATGGGGTCGATGACCGATGCCGCCGGCGCCCTCGTGCTGTTCTCGGGCGGGCAGGACTCCACCGCCTGCCTGGCGTGGGCGCTCGACCGCTACGACCGGGTGGAGACCGTCGGCTTCGACTACGGCCAGCGCCACGCCGTGGAGCTGGAGGCGCGCGAGGCCGTCCGCGCCGCCATCGCGGCGCGCTTCCCCGCGTGGGCGGCGCGCCTGGGCGAGGACCACATGCTGGAGATTCGCGGGTTCGGCGAGGTCGCCCAGTCGGCGCTTACCGCCGACCGCGCCATCGAGATGACGGCCAAGGGCCTGCCCTCCACCTTTGTGCCGGGCCGCAACCTGGTGTTCTTCGTCTATGCCGCCGCGCTCGCCGACCGGCGCGGGCTGAAGGCGCTGGTGGGCGGCATGTGCGAGACCGATTTCTCCGGCTACCCCGACTGCCGGCGCGACACGCTGGATGCGGTGGAGACTTCGCTTAACCTCGGCATGGCGCAGGATTTCGTCATCGAGACCCCCCTCATGCAGCTCACCAAGGCCGACACCTGGGCCCTGGCCAAGGGCCTGGGCGGCGAGGCGCTGGTCCAGGTCACCGTCGCGGAGAGCCACACCTGCTATCTCGGTGAACGCGACGTTCTGCACCCCTGGGGCTATGGCTGCGGGACCTGCCCGGCCTGCGAACTACGGGCGCGCGGCTGGGAAGGCTGGGTCGCGCAGGGCCGCCCGGCGCTGCGGCCATGACCTACGCGGTCAAGGAGATTTTCCTCACCCTGCAGGGCGAGGGCGGCCAGGCCGGCCGGCCGGCGGTGTTCTGCCGCTTCGCCGGCTGCAACCTGTGGTCCGGCCGCGAGCAGGACCGGGAGAGCGCGGTCTGCAATTTCTGCGACACGGACTTCGTGGGCATGGACGGCGAGGGCGGAGGACGCTTCGCGACCGCCGACAAGCTCGCGGCCGCCGTCGAGGCCGCCTGGCGGGGCGGGCCCAACGACCGCCTCGTGGTCCTGACCGGCGGCGAGCCGCTGCTGCAGGTGGACGCCGCGCTGATCGACGCGCTGCACGCCCGCGGGTTCTCGCTGGCGCTGGAGACCAACGGCACCATAGCCGCGCCCGAGGGTGTCGACTGGATCTGCGTCAGCCCCAAGGCCCAGGCCCCGCTGGCGCAGGTTTCCGGCCACGAGCTGAAGCTGGTCTATCCCCAGCCGGGCGTCGATCCGGCCCGGTTCGAGGGACTTTCCTTCGAGCGCTTCCTGCTCCAACCGATGGACGGCCCGGCGCGCGCGGAGAACACGCAAGCCGCCATCGCCTATTGCCTTGCCCATCCCCGGTGGCGTTTAAGCGTGCAAACCCACAAATACCTCGGCATCGCCTGAGGCCTTATCGCGCCTCGGCCCGCCCAAAGTTCACATGAGCCCGCACATCTTCGAGATCACCAAGGCCGCGACCTTCGACGCGGCGCACCACCTGCCGGCGGGCCCCGCCGGGCCCTACACGCGCCTGCACGGCCACTCCTTCCGCGTCGAGGCCACGGTGCGCGGCGAGGAACAGGGCGCCATTGGCTGGGTCGCCGACCTCGGCGAGCTGGACGCCGCGCTGCGCGCGGTCGCCGGCGAACTCGACCACGGCCTGCTCAACGAGAAGCCCGGCCTGGAGAGCCCGACCCTGGAGCACCTGTGCCTGTGGTTCGCCGAGCGGCTGAAGCCGACGTTCCCCGGCCTGGTGCGTGTCGTCGTCTCGCGGCCGACCGTCAACGAGAGCTGCGCGCTCCTCGTCGGCTAGGGCGGTCAGATCTCGCGGGTCGCCGCCGCCTGCTTCTGCTCGTCCGCCTCGCGCCGCCAGGGCCCTGCCCAGTTGGGATCGCAGCGGCGGCGCCGTTCCGGCCCGAAATAGCTCGCGGTCTTCACGAACGGCCGCGGGTGGTCGATCACCAGGGCCACGCGGCCCAGCACGCCACGCGCCGTCAGCGGCTTGGCCAGGAACTCGGTGACGCCGGCGTCGCGGGCCTCGTGGACCCGCTGCAGGGTGGAGTGGCCGGTGATCATGATCACCGGGGTCATCTGGCTGTGCCCCGGCGTGCTGCGCAGCAGGCGCACGAAGTCGATGCCGTCCAGCGGCTGCATGGAAAGGTCGGTCATGATGATGTCGACCGGATTGTGCCGCAGGTTCTGCAGCCCCTCGGCGCCGTCGCTGGCCTCGAAGATCTGCCGCACGCCCAGCGCCCGCAGAATCTCGCTCAGCAGCACCCGCATGTGCTGGTTGTCGTCGACCAGCAGTATTTTCAGGAGGTCGTAGCGCAAATCGCCATCGCTCGGTTTCCAGGCCCCAAGACCCCCGCGCCGACGACGCGAATCACTTGCCCAGGTGGCCTTGAGTACGTCCCCGAAATAACCTCAGTCAATGGCGGTGTTGTCCGGAGACCTGCGCCTTAAAGGATTGTAGTTGTGGGAAAATCCAAAACGAAAACGATGCGTGCTATTTTCGAACATTAAGTATCCAATAGGGTCGTCAAGCCTGGGTGTTCAGCGCGACTTAGCCAGTCTGGCCGCGATGGCGCAGGAACGCATCGGCCAGCACGCAGGCGACCATGGCCTCGACCACCGGAACGGCGCGGATGCCGACGCAGGGGTCGTGGCGGCCCTTGGTGCGCAACTCGATCTCCTCCCCGGCTTCGTTGAGGCTGCGGCGGGGCGTCAGGATCGAAGAGGTCGGCTTGAACGCTACCCGCGCAGTGATCGGCTGGCCGGTGGAGATGCCACCCAGCACGCCGCCAGCCTGGTTCGACAGGAACACCGGCCCGTCGGCGCCCGCGCGCATCTCGTCGGCGTTCTCCTCGCCGGTCAGCGCCGCGGCCGCGAAGCCGGCGCCGATCTCGACGCCCTTGGCGGCGTTGATCGACATCAGGGCGCCGGCCAGTTCGGCATCCAGCTTGCCGTAGATCGGCGCGCCCCAGCCGGCGGGGGCGCCCAGCGCCTCGACCGCCACGATGGCGCCGGTCGACGAGCCCGACTTGCGGATCGCCTCCAGGTGCTCTTTCCAGACCGGGACCATGTCCGGATCCGGGCACCAGAAGGGGTTGGCCTCGGTCTGGCTCCAGTCCATCCGGTCGGGGGCGACCGCGTGCGGGCCGATCTGAACCACCGCGCCGCGGATGGCGACGCCGGGGATGATCTTGCGCGCGATGGCGCCGGCTGCGACCCGGGCTGCGGTCTCCCGCGCCGACTGCCGCCCGCCGCCGCGATAGTCGCGCACGCCGTATTTGGCGAAATAGGCATAGTCGGCGTGGCCGGGGCGGAAGGCGGTGGCGATCTCGGAATAGTCGCGGCTGCGCTGGTCGACGTTCTCGATCATCAGCGAGATCGGCGTGCCAGTGGTCACCTGGCCGTCGGTGCGGTCGTCCTGGAAGACCCCCGACAGGATCTTCACCGCGTCCGGCTCCTGGCGCTGGGTGACGAATTTGCCCTGGCCGGGACGACGTTTCTCCAGCCATTGCTGGATGTCGGCCTCGGTCAGCGGGATGCCGGGAGGACAGCCGTCGACAACACAGCCCAACGCCGGCCCGTGGCTCTCGCCCCAGGTGGTCACGCGGAAGAGGTGGCCGAACGTATTGTGCGACATGGCCGGGCTTGTAGCGGAACCGCTGCGTCGCACCAAACGTCTCTGTTCGTCGTGCGAATGGGGCCTCAGGCCGCCCAGGCGGCGGTGAACCGGCGCAGGAGCGCGCGCGCGGCGCTGTCGGCCTGGCCGCCCCGCCGGGCGGAGAGGCGCACGAAGAGGTGGCCCTGGGGATGCGAGCCCCGCGCCGGCAGGCCCTGGCCCACCACCCGCACCAGGCCGCGTTCGCCGGCCTTTTTCGTCACCCAGACGATCCGCCGCCCGAGCGGGGTCTCCAGCGCGATCCGGCCGCCTTCCGCCAGCGTGCGCGGATCGACGTCGACGCTGACCCAGACATCGTCGCCGCGCACCAGCAGGGCCGGCTCCGAGGTGATCGCCACGGTCAGCGAGGCGCCGCCGGCGCGCACGGTGTCGCCGCTGCGCAGGCCCGCGGGCAGGCGCACCCGGATCGTCCGTCCGTCCGACAGCCGGTGCGAGGCCGAGCCTCCGCCGAGGGCCACCAGCGGGCTGATCGCCAGCACCCCCGGCGGCTCCCGCCGCGGCGCCGGCAGCGGTGCGATTCGCTCGTTCGGGGCATGTTGCAGGCGGTGATAGGCCGTGACGACCTCGCGGAACCGTGCGCCGCCGCCGCCGGGGCGGTCCGGATGGGCGAGCTTGGCCGCCTCGCGGAAGGCGCGTCGCACCTCGCCGCCGCTGGCCAGCGGCGTCACGCCCAGGACCTCGCGGGCCCGCTCCAGGCTGATCATTTGGTCCCGACTCATCGGCGCCGAGTTGGCGGGCGAGGTGGTCAACGCGGCGTTAAGTCTCGCGAAGGCCGGGGACCTCGCGTTATATCCGCCCCGATGACCGACAAGACGCTCATTCCCGCCTCGCCCAGCGAGGACGACTATGTCCGCCAGGTGGCGGCCGCAGAGGCGCCGCCGCTGCTCAGCGAACACGACCCCTTCGCGCTCTTCAACGCGTGGCTGCACGAGGCCCTGGCGAAAGAGCCCAACGACGCCAACGCCATGGCGCTGGCCACCGTCGACGACACGGGGCTGCCCGACGTGCGGATGGTGCTGCTGAAGGACGCCGACCCCCGCGGTTTCGTCTTCTATTCCAACAGCGAGAGCGCCAAGGGCCGCGAGCTCGCCGCCAATCCCAGGGCGGCCCTGCTGTTCCACTGGAAATCGCTGCGCCGCCAGGTGCGGATCCGCGGCGCCGTCACCGCCGTGACTCCGCAGGAGGCCGACGCCTACTGGGCCACCCGCGCGCGGCCCGCCCAGCTCGGGGCCTGGGCTTCGGAGCAGTCACGCCCGCTGCCCGACCGCCTGGCCTTCGAGAAGAAGATCGCCGAGTTCGGGCTGAAGTTCGGCCTGGGCAAGGTCCCGCGTCCGCCGCATTGGTCGGGGTGGCGGGTGGTCCCGCAGGTCATCGAGTTCTGGCGCGACCGGCCGTTCCGCCTGCACGAGCGGCTGGTCTTCGAGCGCGCCGGCGACGGCTGGACCACTGAGCGGCTGTTCCCTTGACCGATCCGCTCGAGGCCGAGATCTGCGCCTGGATGGAATCGCGCACCGAGCGGGTGATCGACACGGCCTGCGCCCACGTGTTCCTCGGCGCCGACGCCGCCTGGAAGATGAAGCGCCACGTCGATCTGGGCTACGCCGACTTCTCGACGGCTGAGCGCCGCCATTGGGCGCTGGGCCGCGAGCTGGAGTTCAACAGGACCGCCGCACCCGACATCTACCGCGCCGTGCGCCGCGTCACCCGCGAGGCCGACGGCAGGCTGGCGATGGACGGCCAGGGCCCGACGGTCGAGTTCCTGCTCGAGATGCGCCGCTTCGACGACGGCGCGGTGCTGGCGGCCGATCCCGCCCTGGTCGACGGCGTCATGGCCGATGCGCTGGGCCGCACCATCGCGGGCTTCCATGCGCTTGCCCCGCTGCGCCCCGAGGGCGGCTGGACGGCGCTGGAGTTCACTGTGGGCTCCAACGCCGAGCTCCTGCGCGACCTGACCTATCGCTTCGGGTCCGACCGGATCGAATTGATGATCGCGCTCACCCAGGCGGAATTCGATCGCCAGAAGCCGCTGCTGAAGCGGCGCACGACCCAGGGCTTCGCGCGCCGCTGCCACGGCGACCTGCACCTGGCCAACATCCTGGTCGAGGACGGCAAGCCGATCCTCTTCGACTGCATCGAGTTCAACGACCTGCTGTCCGATCTCGACGTGCTCTACGACCTGGCGTTCCTGCTGATGGACCTTGATTTCCGCGGCCGGCGCGACGCGGCGGTCCGCGTGCTTTCTGCCTATCTCGACGAGGCCTCGCGGGTGTTCCCCGACGAGATCTGGGAGGGTCTGGCGGCGCTGCCCCTGATGCTGTCGGTGCGCGCCGGCGTCCGCGCCCATGTCGCCGCGCACAGCAAGGACGATGCCTTGGCCAAGGCCTATATCGAGGCCGCCATCGCCCACCTGTCGCCTGCGCCGCCCCGGCTGGCGGCGGTGGGCGGCCTCTCCGGCTCGGGAAAATCCACCTTCGCGCGCCGCATCGCGCCCGCGCTCGGGGCCGCGCCCGGCGCGGTGGTGATCCGCACCGACGAGGTGCGCAAACGGCTGATGAACGTGCCGCCCAGCGAGCGCCTCCCCGACAGCGCCTACGCCGGCGACCTCTATCCGCGCGCCTATGACGCCTTGATCGAGAACGCCCGCACCCTGCTGAAGGCCGGCCACGGGGTGGTGCTGGACGCCACCTTCATCGATCCCGCGCTGCGGGCGCGGGCCGAGCAGCTCGCCCGCGACTGCGGCGTGCCCTTCGACGGGGTCTGGCTGGAGGGGCCGCTGGCGCTGCTGGAGGCCCGCGTGGCCGGCCGCACCAACGACGCCTCGGACGCCACCGTGGCCACACTGCAGGACCAGCTGGCGCGCCACACCAGCCAGGTGCGGTGGCGCCACGTGGACGTCTCCGGCGACGTGGATGCGGCGGCCGAGGCCTGGCTGCACGGCGCCTAGGCTGACGCCGGCAAGCCTCGCGTCCGAAGCGCCGCTGCGTTGCGTATGCCCTGCGACGCCACTAGCGTATTGGAAAGCCTGACAAAGGCCGCTGGGTGGGAGGCGCATGATGCTGGGTCTGATGCAGAATTGGCCGCTGACGGTCGACAAGATCCTGGACCACGCCAAGAGCTGGCACGGCGATACGGAAATCGTCAGCCGCTCGGTCGAAGGCCCGATGGTGCGCACCACCTGGGCCGGCATCCATGAGCGCGCCAAGCGGCTCTCCAACGCGCTCGCCAAGCTGGGCGTCAAGCCCGGGGACCGGATCGCGACGCTGGCCTGGAACACCGGCCGGCACATCGAGGCCTGGTACGCGGTCATGGGCATGGGCGCGGTCTGCCACACGCTCAACCCGCGGCTGTTCGCCGATCAGCTCTGCTACATCATCAACCACGCCGAAGACCGGATCATCTTCACCGACCTGACCTTCCTGCCGACGCTGATCGAGCGCCGCGCCGACATGCCGAGCGTCAAGCACATCGTCGTCTTGACCGACGAGGCGCATATGGCCGGCGTCGAGCTGCCGGGCGCACTCTGCTACGAGACCCTGGTCGGCGAGAATTCGGCCGATTTCGAGTGGGGCGGCTTCGACGAGAACACCGCTGCAGCGCTCTGTTACACCTCCGGCACGACCGGCAACCCCAAGGGCGTGCTCTATTCGCACCGCTCCAACTTCATCCACACGCTCGTGACCATGGGCAAGGACGTGATGGGGATCTCGGCGGCCGACACCGTGCTGCCGGTGGTGCCGATGTTCCACGCCAACGCCTGGGGCCTGGCCTTCTCCTGCGCCGCGGTGGGCGCGAAGCTGGTGCTGCCGGGCCAGAAGCTCGACGGCGCCTCGGTGCATGAGCTCCTGGAGAGCGAGAAGGTCACCTTCTCCGCCGCCGTGCCCACCGTCTGGCAGATGCTGCTGACCCACCTGCGCGACACCGGCGGCAAGCTGACGACCCTGAAGCGCGTGATCATCGGCGGCTCGGCGGTGCCGGAAGCCATCGTGCGCGCCTTCCGCGACGAATATGGCGTCAGCGTCACCCACGCCTGGGGCATGACCGAGACCTCGCCGCTGGGCACGCTCGCCACCCCCAATGGCGCCATCGCCAAGATGGACCCCGAGGCGCAGCTCAAGTTCACCCTGAAGCAGGGCCGCCCGCCCATCGGCATCGACCTGAAGCTGGAGGACGACGCCGGCAATCGCCTGCCCGCGGACGGCCAGACCTTTGGCCGCCTGATGGTCAAGGGCCCGTTTGTGGTCGGCGAATACTTCCGCGGCGACGGGGGCAAGATCCTCGACAAGGAAGGCTTCTTCGACACCGGCGACGTGGCCACCCTCGACCACCACGGCTTCATGCAGATCACCGACCGGGCCAAGGACGTGATCAAGTCCGGCGGCGAATGGATATCCTCGATCGAGATCGAGAACATCGCCATGGGCCACCCCAAGGCGGCGCTGGCCGCGGTGATCGGGGCCGCGCACCCCAAGTGGGACGAGCGCCCGGTGCTGCTGGTCAAGCTCTGCCCAGGCGAGATGGCGACCAAGGAGGAATTCCTGGCCTTCCTGGAGGGCAAGATCGCCAAGTGGTGGACCCCTGACGACGTGGTCTTCGTCGACGACATCCCCCTGGGCTCCACCGGCAAGATCGACAAGAAGCTGATCCGTGAGCGGATGAAGGACTATGTCCTGCCGACCGGGAAGGCCCAGGAAACTGCCTAGCCCTCTCTGGCGTGTCATCCCGGCCGCTGCTTCGTGGTGCTGGAACGGGCGATTTAGGCCAGCCGATAGGTCGTATCCGGTCCTGGCGGGCCGTTGGCCTCGATCTCTCCGTTTCGCTCCATGTGGATGATCGCCGCCAGCATGGACCTCGCCGCCGCGGGATGCAGTCTGGCGTCCACGTCGCGATAGAGCCTCGGCACCAGGTCGCGGATGCGCGCGGGACCTTCTGCAAGCGCCAGCAGGATCTGGTCGATCCGCTCCTGGCGGTGGGCGACGTAGGCGTCGATGAAGGGCGTGACCTCGCGGATCGGCGGGCCGTGGGTCGGCCAGAGCACGTCGAACCTGCGCGCCCGGATCACCTCGAGGCTGGCCAGATAGTCGGTCATGTCGCCGTCGGGCGGGGTGATGACGGTGGTCGACCAGCCCATGATGTGGTCGCCGGAGAAGAGGCAGTTCTCCTCCTTCAGCGCATAGCAGATGTGGTTCGACGTATGGCCGGGGGTCGGGATCGCCTCGATGGTCCAGCCGGGGCCGGAGACCTCGCCGCCGCCGCAGAGGCTGACATCGGGGCGGAAGTCGTGGTCGTGGCCGGCCTCCATCTTCACCTCGCCGGTGTCTTTCTCCTCATGTCCCGCCACCGCGCAGCCGTAGATGACCGCCCCGGTCGCCGCCTTCAGCGGCCCGGCCAGCGGCGAGTGGTCGGAGTGGTGGTGGGTGATCAGGATGTGGGTGACCGTCTCGCCCTCGACGGCCTTAAGGATCGCGGCAAGGTGCTCGGGCAGGTCGGGGCCGGGGTCGATCACCGCCACCTCGCCCTTGCCCAGGATGTAAGTGCCGGTGCCCTTGAAGGTGAAGGGGCCGGGGTTGTCGGCCACCACCCGGCGGATCAGCGGCGAGACCTGGTCGCAGGCGCCGTAGTCGAACTGGATGTCGCGGACGTAGGGGATCATCCGCCGAGCACGCCGGAGAGGTCATAGCCGGCCGCGCGGCCGAGGTCGGTCAGCTCGCCCCGGCTCATGGCGCCGGAGGTCGCCTGGCCGATCGACCAGGTGACGATGGAGCGCGTGCCCGAGCGGCAGAAGGCCAGCACCGGCCCATCGGCGGCGTCGATCACCTGCTTCACCGCCTCGACCTCGGCGGGACCCGGCCCGCCGCGCACCGGGATATGGATATAGTTCAGGCTGGCCGCCTTCGCCGCCGCCGCGATGTCGGCGCTCTGCGGCGCATCGGGGTCCTCGCCGTCGGGGCGGTTGTTGATGATGGTCGTAAAGCCCTGCCGCGCGGCCTCGGCCACGTCGGCCACGCTGATCTGCGGGGCGGTGGAGAAGTCGTCGGTGACGCGGCGGAAATCGGACATCTGGCTCAACTCTCTTGGCTAGGCAAACCCCGCGAGGATTGCCTACAGGTGGAATTCTTGGCAGCATTGTTTTTGCTTCCTAAAAAGCAAAAGCAATCGTGGCGTAAGCCACGCAAGGCTGCTTGGGGCGGCCCCTGGTTTGACATCATCGGGGGGCGGTGGAAGTTTCGCAACGCCCGGCCCCGAAAAGGCCCAAGCCTGCAAGGCTAGTCACCCTCCATGTTCCGCTTCATCGGCCGACGCCTGCTGGTCGCGATCCCGACGCTCTTCCTGGTGGTGACGCTCGCCTTCTTCATGATGCGCGCCGCGCCCGGCGGCCCCTTCGACAGCGACCGCAAGCTCTCGCCCGAGATCGAGCAGAACATGCTGGCCAGGTACGGCATGAACAAGCCGCTGGGTCAGCAGTACCTCGACTACCTGGCCGGCGTGGCCCACGGCGACTTCGGCCCGTCGCTGAAATACAAGGACAAGACCGTCCTCGACATCCTCAGGGAGAACTACAGGCCGAGCCTTCGGATCGGCCTGTCGGCGATCATCCTGGCCTCCGTCGTCGGCGTCAGCCTGGGCGTGCTGGCGGCGCTGCGCCAGAACCGCAGCGTCGACTACGGCGTCATGACCGTGGCGATCCTGGGCGTCTGCATCCCGACTTTCGTCACCGCGCCGATGCTGGTGCTGGTGTTCGCCTCCAAGCTCGGCTGGCTGCCCAGCGCCGGCTGGAACGACGGGGCGATCCAGAACCTGGTGCTGCCGGTGACCGTGCTGGCCCTGCCGCAGATCGCCATCATCTCGCGGCTCACCCGGGCCGGCATGATCGAAGTGCTGCACTCCAACTATGTGCGCACCGCCCGCGCCAAGGGCCTGCCGGAGCATCGGATCGTCACCCGGCATGCGCTGCGCGCCGCGCTCCTGCCGCTGGTGAGCTACCTGGGGCCCGCCTGCGCGGGCCTGCTCACCGGCTCGCTGGTGGTGGAGAAGATCTTCGGCCTGCCGGGCCTGGGGAAGTTCTTCGTGATCAGCGCGCTGCAGCGTGACTACACCGTCGTCATGGGCATGGTGATCTTCTATGCGGCCCTGATCCTGCTGCTGAACCTGGTCGCCGACCTGCTCTATGCCCTGCTCGATCCCCGGGTGCGGCTCGGATGAGCACCTCCATCCTGATACCCCGCTCCGGCAAGGGCGCCGAGGCCATGCAGGCCGCGGCGCTCAAGGGCCGCAGCCTCTGGGACGACGCGCGCCGGCGGCTGCTGCGCAACAAGGGCGCGGTGGCCGGCATGGTCGTGCTGGGCCTGCTGGTCCTGGCCGCCGCTATCGGTCCGCACGTGACGCCCTACGCCTATGACGAGATCAACAAGGAAGACGTCTGGCTGGCCCCTCTCATCCACGGCCACCTGATCGGCGCCGATGCGCTCGGCCGCGACCTGCTGGCTCGCCTCCTGATGGGGCTTCGGGTGTCGCTGGCCATCGGCCTCGTCGCCACCTTCGTGTCGCTGGTGATCGGGGTCGCCTGGGGCGCGGTGGCCGGCTTCGTGGGCGGGCGGCTGGACGAGCTGATGATGCGCTTCGTCGATGTGCTCTATTCGTTGCCCTTCATCTTCTTCGTGATCCTCCTGATGGTCACCTTCGGCTCCAACATCATCCTGATCTTCGTGGCGATCGGGGCGGTCGAGTGGCTGACCATGAGCCGCATCGTGCGTGGCCAGACGCTCACGCTGAAGCACAAGGAGTTCGTCGAGGCCGCCCGCGCCGCCGGCCTTTCCCAGGGCGGCATCATCGCGCGCCATATCGTGCCGAACCTGCTCGGACCGGTCGTGGTCTATGTGACCCTGACCATCCCCGCGGTGATCCTCGCCGAGAGCTTCCTGAGCTTCCTTGGATTGGGCGTTCAGCCGCCGATGGCCTCGCTCGGCACCCTGATCGCCAACGGCGCGCAGGACATGGAGCTCGCGCCGTGGCTCCTGATCTTCCCGTCGCTGGTGATGGTGGTCACCCTGATGAGCTTCAATTTCATCGGCGACGGCCTGCGCGACGCCATCGACCCGAAGGACCGCTGACGGTTCGACCCATTAGTTTTCCCGGTGCACCCGGATCGCTGACGCGCCGCCCACGCTCAGCCGATAGCTGCCTAGCGCCGCGCGCTTGATGGTGGCCACGCCGCCCACCTTGGGGTTGCGGGTGAGCTCCTCGGTATCGATCTGCCGCCAGAGCTGACCGCCTTCGAGCTGAAATATCCACTTGCCGTCGCCGGCGCGTCGGGCCGCCTCGATCTTGAGGACCAGCTGGTCGACCTCTTCTTGCTTTTCGCCGCGATCGAAGAGGCCCAATGAAGGCAATGTGAAGCCGAACGCTTGGCGACGGACCTTACTGGCCTGCTCCCGGTCGACCACGACGATGTCGCCTTTCGCCTCCGCCGCGTCGAGGCCGGCGGCAGCCTTGTCATAACAGGCGAGTCGCGCGGCGCTGTCGGCAATGGCCCGGCAGTCGGTGAGTTGCTGGAGGGCGGCGGCGCGCTGGCCGGTGGTCGGTGCAGCGATCGTGACGGTCACCATAGCCAGCGCGCCGAGACCAGCCATCAGGCCGATCATTCCTGTTCTCACCATGACTCCACCCTCATCTGTGCTGCATGCTTGAACCGGTTCTAGGCCGGGTCGCAACCCATGATTTTGGCTGGATTTTCCCCCATCGGACCGTCTTGGGGAAGAACATGCTGTCAAAAGAGCCTGTAGCCCCACATGTGACCATAATGAGACAGGTTGGGAACAGCTGTGCCGCCTCGGCGCAATGTTCGTTGACCCATTTCAAGTTGCGACCGTAACTCCGCGGTAACCGGGCGTCATACCGACGCTTGGGACCTTCTTTGTTTGGGGCTGGCCGAGCGTCTGCGTGACGCGGCGGCCGCGGAGGATTGCAACCTTGAAAACCAAAAACTTCCGGGAACGCCTGCTGGCGGTCTCGATGATCTCCGGAGTAGGATTGTCGGTCGCCTGGGCGACGTCCGCTGCGGCGCAGGCCGCTGGCAGCGAAGTCTCCGAAATCGTCGTGACCGGTTCGCGCATTCCGCAGCCTAACCTCACCAGCATCAGTCCGATCCAGGTGGTGGGGTCGCAAGAAGTCACTCTCGGCGGCCGTCCAGTCACCGCCGACTTCCTCAACCAGTTGCCCCAGGTCACGCGGAACTCGGCGGCCGGCCTGTCCTCGACTTCCAACCCGCTCTCAGGGCCCGGCGGTGTCGCGACGGTAGATTTGCGCGGGCTCGGTCAGACTCGCACCCTGGTGCTCGTTGATGGCCGCCGTCTCGGTATTGGTGATCCGAACACCGGCAACCCGAATCCCTCGCCCGACATCAACCAGATTCCCTCGCAGCTCATTGACCGCGTCGAGGTGCTCACCGGTGGCGCGTCGGCTACATATGGTTCGGATGCCATCGCCGGGGTCGTGAACTTCGTGATGAAGCGCAACTTCGAGGGCGTGCAAATCGACGGCCAGCTTGGCGTCTACCAGCACAAGCAGCACAACAAGACCGTGTCGCGCCTCTTCCCGACGACCGTGGTCAATCCGAAAGATGCGTGGGACGGCAAGTCGCGCGACCTTAGCCTCGTCATGGGCACCAACAGCCCCGACGGCCGGGGCAATGTCACGGCCTACCTGACCTACCACGATCAGGATCCGGTGACCCAGGGCAAGCGCGACTATTCCGCCTGCCAGGTGAATGTGAGCGCCGCCGGGGTGCCCAGCTGCGCTGGTTCGTCGAACTCCAACTTCTTCCAGCGCGCTGATATCGGCGGGACCGCCTATTCGGTGTTGGGCAACAACTTCGTCGTTCGGAGCACGGCCCCCGGCGCTCCGCAGACCTCGCCCCCAGCGCTGTTCAATTCAAATGCCTACGCCTACCTGCTGCAGCAATCGACGCGCTACACGGCAGGCTTCCTCGCGCACTACGACGTCAACGACCACATCAGCCTGTATTCCGACTTCGGGTTCATGGATGACCGGACGAACGTACAAATCGCGCCGACCGGCCTGTTCCAGGGCAGCGGCAATTCTCCCAACGGCGGCTTCCTGGTTAACTGCAACAACCCCTTCCTAAGCGCCCAACAGGCGAACACCTTCTGCACCCCCGCACAGATCGCCTCGGGCGGGAGTGTTGACCTGAACATCGGTCGCCGGAACATCGAAGGGGGTGGCCGTCAGGCGTTCTTTGAGCATCAAAACTACCGCGCGGTGATCGGCGCCCGCGGCGACATCACGGGCTCCTGGAAATACGATCTGTATGGCTCGTACTATTACACGAGCCTCTATCAATCGAGCAGCAACTACCTGAGCATCAGCAAGATCGCCAACTCCCTGCAGGTTGTGCAGGGTCCCAACGGTCCCGTCTGTATCTCCGGCGGATCCTGCGTGCCCTACAACATCTTCCAGACCGGCGGAGTGACCCCGGCGGCCCTCTCCTACCTCGCGATCAACGGCACTTCGCACGGCGCCACGTCCGAACGGATCATAGAAGGTTCGGTCACCGGCGACCTTGGTGACTACGGCATCAAGTCACCGTATGCCAATGACGCCGTCGGCGTGGCCTTCGGCTTCCAGCAACGCCGCGACCACCTGGATTACAATCCCGACGTGGCCCAGCTGAGCGGTGACCTCTCCGGTGCGGGCGGGGCCTCGGTGATCCTCGACAACAGCATCCGTACGGCGGAGGTTTATGCCGAAACCCGCGTTCCGCTGATTCAGGATAGGGAATACGTCAAGGAATTGGTGCTGGACGCTGGCTTCCGCTATTCGGATTACTCCACCGGCATTCAGGCCAAGACCTACAAGGTCGGCCTGCAGTGGGCGCCGACGGACGACATCCGGTTCCGCGGTTCCTACCAGTCCGCGATCCGCGCGCCGAACCTGCTTGACCTCTACACGCCGCAATCGGTCACCAACACGAGCGACGTGCCGGAAGACCCCTGCTCGGGCACTGCTGCTACTCCGGCTACGGCCACCCTGGCGCAATGCCAACGCACCGGCGTCACGGCCCTGCAATACGGCAACGGCGGCAGCACCAACCTGATCCCGCAATGTCCGGCGGGCCAGTGTGCGGTGCTGACGGGCGGCAACACGCAACTGCAGCCTGAAAAGGCCAAGACCTTCTCGGTCGGCTTTACGGCCACGCCGACGATGATCCCAGGACTGACCGCGAGCATCGACTACTACCACATCAAGCTGAACAACACGATCAGCTTCGTCCCGCTGGATGTCTCGCTGAGCCGCTGCCTGGCTAGCGGCACCCCGGTGTTCTGCAGCAACATCCGCCGCGCACCGAACGGCACGATCTTTGGCACCAGTGTGACGGGCGCTGGTTTTATTGTCGGCACGGGCGCCAACCTCGGCGCCGGCGTCACCTCCGGTGTCGATGTGCAGACCCGATATAGCCTGCCGCTTGAGCGCTTCGGCTGGGATAAGTATGGCAGCCTCGCCCTGGACCTGTACGGCTCCTACTCCATGAAGAGCACGACGGTGCCGTTGCCGGGTGACGCCGCCTACGATTGTTCGGGCCTGTTTGGCCCGACCTGCCAAGGCCTGTACCCCAAGTGGCGCCACACGTTGCGCTTGACCTGGGTCAGCCCTTGGGACGTCACCGCTTCAGTGGCTTGGCGCTACATTGGCGAAGCCAAGTTCGAGCGTGACACCAACGAACCCTCGCTGGGTCGCGGCACGACCGACCCCTTCAACCATCTGTTGCCAGCGCGCAGCTACGTCGATCTGTCCGCACTCTGGCACATCAACGACAGCTACTCGTTGCGCGCTGGCGTGAACAACCTGCTCGATCAGGACCCGCCGCTGATCAACTCGACCTATGCCGGCACCGGCCTGCCAAATACTTATCCGAACTACGATCTGCTTGGCCGTCAGATGTTCGTGGCCTTCACCGCCAGCTTCTAAGGCGGCTCTATCTCCAATCGGCGAAGGGCGGCGGAGTGATCCGCCGCCCTTCTTCTTTAGCGGCTAGACTTTGCGTGGCAGCTGGTTTGCGCGAAACCTTCATGGGGAGAATGGTTCGTGAACGCAGAGCTTATCAACAGACGGAAGGTCGCGCTTGGTCTGGCGGGCGCCAGTCTCGCGGGTTGCGCCACGACGCCGCCCCTGCTGATCAATTTTGCCGATCTGCCGCCGCCGTTGGCGAAGAGCGGTGACGAGGACACTGCACGAGCCGCCGCCGGCGCGGACCTTGCGGGTCGTCTCACGGTGCCCGTGCTGATCGAGGGCCGTGGCCCTTACCCCTTCGTCGTGGACACCGGCGCCAACCGTACCGTGGTGTCCCAGGAACTGGCCGGCGAACTGGGGCTTATCGACGCCGGCCCCGCGGATATTCATGGCATCGCCGGCATCGAGCCAAGCCGGACCGTGATCATCCGGCGCATCGAAATCGACACGGTCTCGGCCGCCAACCTGCGGGCGCCGACCCTCCCGGCGTCCAGGCTCGGCGCGGCGGGCCTGCTCGGCGTGGACATGATGATCGGGCGGCTGGTCACCCTGGACTTCCGACGGGGTGAACTGCGTATCGCGCGATCGCGCGGCGACCCCACGCCGTCGGCCTTCAACATGCGCCAGGCGTCGACGGGCTCGCAACGGCAGGTGGCTGCCGCGCGCGGTGTTGTCGCCTCGGCCCGCTATCGTTTCGGCCAGCTGGTGATCGTGGGCGCCGATGTGCAGGGGCGGCGGATCATGGCCTTCCTCGACTCCGGCTCCCAGAGCACCGTAGGGAACCTGGCGTTGCGCGATCGCATGAACGCCTCGGGCCGAGACCTGCGGGGCCCGCGTTACGACGTGCGGCTGCTCAGCGCGACAGGGCAGACCGCATCAGGGGAGTACGGGGTGCTGCCCCTCCTCCGCCTCGGTGGGCTGGACATCAGCGGATTGGGCGCGGTGTTTTCCGATCTGCACGTCTTCGACCTCTGGGACCTGTCCAGGGAACCCAGCGTGCTGATCGGCATCGACGTGATGCGGCAGTTCGATGCGATAGAGCTCGACTACGGCGGCCGTCGGATCGTCTTCTATCCAGGAGTCGAGCGCCTGGGCCGGGGCGGCCGCCCCTAGCGCACCGGCGTCGGCGCCAGCACCATGGCGCCTTGGCTGCGCAGCCGGCCCTGGGCGAGTTCGTCCATCAGCCCCTTGGCGCGTGGATCGCCGAACACCCAGGCCGCGGCGGCCAGCGTGCGAGCCGAGCTGGCCGAGACGCCGAGGATCTTCTCGAGCGCCTCGAAGGTCGAGCCGTTGGGCGTCATCCGCTTCAACCGCACGTCGCCCTTCAGGTTGGCCAGGGCCTTGGCCTTGTCGACCGCCTCGTAGAAGCCGCCCAGTTCGTCCACCAGGCCCAGCTGCTTGGCCTGGGCGCCGGTCCAGACGTGGCCCTTGGCGATCTGGTGCACCCGCTCGGGCGACAGCTTGCGGCCCTCGGCCACGCGGGCCACGAAGTTCGCATAGATGGTGTCCATCCAGCGCGAGATCACCGCGCGCTGGTCGGGGCTGAATTCCTGGCCCATGCCGTAGGCGCCGGCGTTGGGGTTGCCGACCCCGATCTGGCGGATGTCGACGCCGAAGCGCGCCGCGGCCTCGCCGATGGCGAACTTGCCGCCGAAGACCCCGATGGAGCCGGTGAGCGTCGAGGGCTCCGCCACGATGGCCGAGGCCTCCGACGAGACCCAGTAGCCCCCCGAAGCCGCGTAGGTCCCCATGGAGACCACGACCGGCTTCCTGGCCGCCTTGGCCGCCCGCACCGCCGCCAGGATCTGCTCGGACGCGGTGTCCGACCCGCCGGGCGAGTTCACGCGGAAGACGATCGCCTTCACGTCCTTGTTCTTGATCGCGTCATAGAAGGCGTCGGAGATGTCGTCGGAATAGATGGTCGAGCCGCCGGTGAACGGATTGCCGCCGCCGTCCTTGCCAGTGGCGATGTCGCCCTCGGCCTCGATGACTGCGATGGCGGGACCCGTGCCGCGGCCACGCGGCTCACGGCCGCGGGCGTAGTCGTCGAAGTCGACCATCTGGGCCCCGTCGCCGGCGCGCTTCAGGAGATCGGCCTGGGCGTCGCGTTCCTGGCCCAGCTTGTCGATCAGCTTCCTGGCCAGCGCGTCTTCGGCCAGATAGGGGCCCGCCTCGATGTCGCGGCGCAGGGCGGCGGGATCGGTCTTGCGGTCGGCCGCGGCGCTCGCGAGACTGCTCTCGTAGACCGAGGTCATCCAGGAGAGCGTCGCCTCGCGGTGCGCCGGCGTGTAGTCGTCGTAGAGGTAGCCGTTGACTGCGTTCTTGTACTCGTAGCGCTGCTCGTAGTCGGCCTTGACCCCGTATTTGTCGAAGAAACGCTTGAAGAAGATGTCCTCGTTGGCCAGGCCCGTGACCTGGAACGACGAGGCCGGCTGCATCCAGAGTTCGTCCGCCGCCGCGCCCAGCATGTAGGTCGAGGTCACCACGCCGGAGGGATAGAGCCCCTGGCTGTGGGCGATCACCGGCTTGCCCGAGGTCCGGAAATGCTTGATGGCGAGCCGCAGTTCGTCGGCCGTGCCGGGTTCGATGCCGCCCTCAGGCAGGCGGACCAGCACGCCCTTGACCCGGTCGTCGCCCTCGGCGCGGCGCAGCGCTTCGATGATCGACATGGCCGAGGCCCCTCCGCGGGTGAAGCCGGCCAGCGGGCTCTGCGGGCCCTGGTCGCTGATCTGCTGGCGAAGGTCGAGCTCGAGCACGGCCCTGGCCGGAAGCGGGCCTGGGCCCGCGGCGCTGGCCGCCATGGAGATCAGCACGAAGGGCACGCCGATCAGGAAGATCAGCAGGCCCGCGAAGACGCCCGCCGCGGTGATCAGGAACTGCTTCATCTGGAAACCGGGACGCCTCGCGCAAACCTTCGGATTCAAAGAGTATACAGCCGGCATTCGCACACTATGTCAGCCGCGGAAAGATCGCTGCGCGCCGACGCGCCCACGCTCGCCAAAAACGGCGGGCGATCGCCGGGCCAGCCCTTGAGGCCGCCACGTTCAGCGACGATCAGATCGTGGTCCGGATGACCGAGGCGGCGCTGACGCCTGAAGCTCTGAGCGATCCTGAGGTCGGCCGGGTCGGAGAAGAATGGTCGTGTGCGTAGTGGATAGCCGAAGAGTCTCCGCTGCCGCAGAAATTGTTCTTGCTTTGTTCTTGACAGCCCAAGCCGCCGCTGGCATAGTCCGGGCTGTGCTGGGCGGCATGTCGGCCGCGCTTCCGGCGCTTCTCACAATCCGGAAGGGAGCGGCCCTTAGGCCGGCGCTGCAGCATGGGCGAGAGCATCGCGGAATTCATGGACCGTCAGAGACGTAGGGTCGCCCGCTTTGGCCGGGAAGCCGAGGCGGCCGCGCATGAGGCGTATGGAAAGGCGATCCGGGCAGGACAGGATCTGGACCTGAGTTCGCCAGGCGAGGTCATGCGCCATGGCGTCAAGCTTCTGGAGGAAAGCGGAGACCGCGCCGCGGCCGCTTTGTCCGATGCAACTAGGCAGATGAGGCGTCAGGGTGGCGAGGCTCTTCAGCACGCCGGGGAGAAACCGGCCATCAGAGCCGTAGCCGTTGATGCAGTTCGCGATATCGGGCGGGGAGCTGGTGTTGTCAGGGGAGGCGTTCACGCCGTTGAGGGATTGGCTGACTCAGCCAACTTCATCAATCGCCTGACGGACCCGCTCGACGGCCTAAAGAGCCCTCCAGGACAATCTGCCGCTGCTCAGCTTGGTCGTGGCATCGTGAATTTGGGGGGAGAGGTAGCTGATTATATTCAGAAAGGTGTCGATGACCCCAGCAGCGTGGTCCGGGATATTCGTGAGAAGGGCCAGGAATGGCGCCGAGATCTGGATCCATCGGCCACACCGGTAGAGCCGACGTTCAACGCAGAACTGGGGCGCAACTTCAACATCGGCCAGAACCAGGGTGAACTTGCCTTCAACGTCGGATCTCTTGTGCTAGGCGGCCCGGCAGCGAAGGCGGTGAAGGGGGTCGCTGAAGTCTCCAACCTTGGCAATGTTGAGAGATATGTCGCGCAGGGCTTTGGTCCGAGAGCGGCGGCTCGGCTCGCTGAGCCGTACCCGGCTACAGGCATGGGAAGCCACTTCATATCCAGAGATACCAAATTGCCCAGCTTTCTCGGCGGCGGACCGTTGCCGCAGAGCTATATGGATGGTCCCTTCAATAAACTGGCGCCGCCTGGGAGCAGTATTGGCGACATGTACGAGCTTCACTTCGCTGTGGATCCAAGGTTCTATGGCACCAGGGCAGGCGGTGAGCGGTGGAGTGGCCGGGATCTGGGTCTGCCGCGTTATGGGCCTTTGGGGCAACTCTGGTATGGAAGCCCGGCGCCGCTGAAGGCACGTATCGGAGGCCTGGGCGCAGCGACCGGAAACGGGCTCCATGATAGCGAAGGCGGGGAGAGCGGCTGGTGACACTTCGCCCAGTGGTCGAATTCCGGTCCGGTTTTCCGGACGACACCGTTGAGGACGATGATGAAATCGTTCAGTGGCCGGGCCGCAACATCGCGGAATTTCTCAAGGCGACGCTCGAGAGCTTAGGTTATCGGGTGTCGGAACCGGTTCATGCGCATGAGCACGGCTGGGAGCTGGATATCTGGCGCGGGAATAAGCGCCTTTGGCTTCAGATCAGCGTGCTCGACGCGGAAGAGTGTTATCTGACGGCTGAAAACAAGACCTCGTGGCTGTGGCCGGACGTGAAGCTCTTTCGGGCGTTTCTTTCGGACCTGCAGCAAATCCTGGAAGCCGACAGCCGATTCAGCCCGATCGGCTGGTATCCAAAAGGCGGCCCGACGCGCGGCGTGGCGCCTACCTCAGGACCGTTTGACGCCTAAGCGAGGACAGTCCGGGGTGCGCGGCCAACCGATCCATCGCCGCCCAGTCGAAGCTCTTCCAGGCTCGATCGCCGTCGTGCAGCCCGAGTTGCAGAAGCGCGAGGACGGCGTCGGCGATGCGGTCGGTGTCGATGTCCATGGCTGTCTCCTTTCTATGGACCGGCGTTCGCCTGGCCTCGCAGCATCTGCACGAAGGTTCGCTTGGCCTTGTGGAGGGTGGCGAGCTGCTCCAGGTGCTCCCGATGCGCCGCGTCCTGCCCCAGGCCCGTACGCAAACGTCGCATCCGGTTCAGCAGGGCGCAGGCCGCCTCATAGCCGCTACGGCTCGTGCGGCCGATGTGTCCTTCGACGAGCCTGGCGTAGGCTGTCAGCGCTTCCTCCGGCAGGGCGGCTTCGCTGAGCTGCGCCAAAGCGTTCACGACCCATTCGCCGCAGCCATGGGCGCGTGTGGCCTGCCAGGCCTCGGACAGCCGGCCCGCCTCGGTCAGCAGTTGCACCAGAAGATCGGAAATCTGCCCCGAGGACCGGCGGCGCCTCTCATGCGGCGGCGCTGCGAGCTGGCCCTCGAGGACGACGACCGCCTGGTCGAGGGCCGCCTCCGGATCTCCTCCGCCCCTGATCTGGTGGAAAAGCTTGAGACTCGGATCCCGGGCGAAGGCGGCCCAAAGCAGGCTCTCGGCCTTCGCCGCCTGCCCGCCGCGGCGCATCAGATCCGCCGCTAGGCAGGTCAGCCGCTCGTCGGGACGGTCTTCGAACCGCCATAGCCCTTCTTCGGCCCAGGACAGCGCCAGGTCCTCCCGGTCATGCGCCAGGCAGACCTGCGCGACCTCCAGATAGCCGTAAGCCGACGTCAATCCGCTCGTCCGCAGCGCCAAGCGGGCGTCGAGGTCGCCGTCACGGGCGGCGAACCCGTCCAGGATGGCCTTCAGCCGATAGCGGGCGGACGACTCGGGATCGTGCGGCGCGTGCGTCGGCGGGGACGCCGGGAGCCGGGCCCAGGCGTCCTGCGCCAGCCGCCTGAACTCCGCCAAGCCGGCTTCGCCCAGGACGTCGGCGTGGCTCTCGACCACCCCATCGAACATGCCCCAGACTGATTGAGCCTCCTTGTCGAACAGGTCGTGGGCCAACCCTACAGGGTCCGGCCGCGCCGACCGGCAGGCCGCCAGATGGATCTCACGTATCCGACCGAAGAGCGCCAAGCCTTCGCCGTTGGAGTCGTCGACGCTCTCCAGCGCGGCCTCGATCCGGTCGAAACCATGGTCGATGAGCCTGAGCACCATCTCCGGATGGCGCGCGATCAGGCCCTCGATCTGGCGCAGTACCCGCTCGATCCCGCCGGCCCAGCCTCCAGCCTCTTCATAGTCCACAAATCCGCGCGTACGTGTGGCATCGGTGAGGGCCTTGCGGAACCGGTCGAAAAGCGCGCGCTCGTCGGCGGTTTCGGCCATCGTCGCCAGGTCGAGTTCCGCCAGCAGCTCCAGGTCACGTTCGGCCCAGGCCATGATCTTGTCGGTCAGGGTTGCTGCGCCCTGGGCGAGCAGATACGCCCGGATGCGGGAAAGTCGGCTCGTGGCCTCGGTCGGCTCACCCTCTCCGGCGTGGTTGGCGATCAGCGCCGTCGCCACCAGATGTTTGCAGAACCCGCGCTCGAAAGCCGGGCAGGAGCATCTCCCCGAAATCCGCGCCCCTTCGCCGGTCAGTTCGACCCGATAGATGTCCTCGCCCATCACCTTCGCCAGGACCCGCGCCGGTTCGATGGCGAGGATTTCAACCCGCCCGTTCCGCTGATATTCGACGCCGCGGGCGAAGACCTTTTCCCCGGCGGCTTCGCGAACCGCAGCAACGTCGAAGCGAAGGGGTTTTTCCTGTTCGCTGGCGACCGGCTCGACCATCTTCGCGGGGTTCGCGCCTAGGCCAGCAGGCGGACGGATTCGCCTTGCGACTCCATCAACTTCACGGCCCTTTTGTCGAAGGAGACAAAGGTGTCCGCGCCAAGCCAGCGTCCTTCATAGGCGATGACGCCATCGGCGAAGTCGCCGCCTGCATCCAGAAGGACCAGTCCAGCTTCCGCCGCGGGTCGGTTCGCGACGACGTTCGCGCTGTTCATCAACTGGCGGATCGCCATCCCGATTTCACTCGGGGGAATTTTGTAACCCTGCGCAAGCACCCAGACCAGTTCGCAGAGCGCCGGCAGCGCCACGGCGACGACATCGGCGTCAGCCAGCTCTGCCTGGGCGACTCTGCTTTGCCGCTCGTCGTCGCCCGTGATCGCACGGACGAGCACGTTCGTGTCGGCTGTGATCCTCATCGCCCGCCGGCCCAGCCCCGGGCTGCGATTTCATCGATCTCTTCGATCGACAGCGATGGACGGCCCTCCCGCTTGAGGACGTTGAAGATATCCGAGATGTCGCCGGTCGATCGGGCCGCCTTCACCTCGATCCGGCCATCGGGAAGCTTGTCCACGGTGATCTTCTCGCCGGGTTGGACGCCCAGATGCTTCAGGAGATCCTTGCGCAGGGTGACCTGCCCTTTGGCGGTGACTGTGAGCGTGCCCATGACGCACTCCATGTTGACATCATCAATGTAAGGTAAAATGACCTTACCGTCAAGGCGACGTGGCAGCTGGCCACGTCGCCCGGTCCCCCTATGGCGAAGCCGGACGCAACGTCGAGTTCATGGCGGACTTTCCCAACGACAGGCCCGCCTCGGCCGCACGGATCGTCAGCCCGCAACCAAGAGAACCCCGGCTGCTCTGTCAGTCCGGATGGAGAGCCAGGCGCAGGTTGGCATCCGCCTAACCAGCGGACTTCTCCGGGGTATTGGCGGGAACGGCTCTCACCCGCAGTTAGCGGGGAGATAAATGGTCGTGGGTGAAGTCAGGCGGTGACTGGTCTGCTGGCCGGCCTTCAGCAACACTGCAGGATCATCCAGATTCTGGAGAAATCGCCAGCGCGGGCGTCCTGTTCGCGGATCCAGAAATACAACATGCCAGTGTCGCCCCACATCATGCCAGCGTCGTTGTCTGTATCCAGCTGCAGAAGTAGCCGCCAATCGGCAGCGTCAGAAGACATGGGCCCGAGCGTCTTCGAACCGTCACTATAGCCGAGATAGGCGCCCTCGGTCACGCTTTGGCATTGCAGTTCCATATCGGGGTCCTGCACGGGATGGGCAAATCCGCCGACCTGGTGGATGGGCCCCGGAGGCTGAAGTGCCTCAACGGCAGCTTCGATCGCCAGACGTTCAGCTTTGGCGAGACGCTTCCAGTCGATCCCAAGCCGTTCTTCCGACGGGATGGAAGCGTCCCAGGCAAAGCGGACCGGATATGTCGGGAAGCGCGCTTCCTCTGCAAGATCGGCCGGTTCGGTCGCCCAGCTTTGGTCGCCAGTTTCATAGACGACGACAGAGCTGCCGCTATCCTTCGCTTCCATGCCCCACGAGCCGTGCTCAAGCTCATAGAAGAACATGAGCCGGCCCGCGTCCGGCAACCAGTCAGGTCCACCGGCTGCTCGCATTTCCGCGAGGTCGAGCTGCGCAATGCAGGAGAGGGGACGACTCTCATAACGCGGCCAGGGCGACGCCAGATTCGGAACCCCGCCCAGCCGCGAAGCGCCAGTCCCGCCTCCGAGAATGCGCAGGCAAGGCTGCGCCAGCGCCTTGAGCTGATCCACCACGACGCGGGCCGCGTCAGTCGGATCGCGCGCGGGCCCAACATCGCGCCTAACCTTACGGAACAGCCATGTGAACATACTCGGGAGCCTCTCTGCTTGAGGCCCCATGATGGAACAAAAAAAGAACAGATCAATCCTTCTTTTCGCGTTTTCCCAATCTCAGCGCCCGTCTCCTCACCAACTGTAGAGCGTAATCGGATTTCTGAAGCCGGGTCAGCCAGGTCACCACTGGGCGATCCCCCAGAATCAATGGGGCAAAAATGTTCCTGACGCGATCAAGAACCAGCCCTGGAACATCAAGCCTATGCCCGACGCGGTGACGCACGGGCGGATCGATCACAAGGTCGGCGACCTGCCCAGGTTCAATCCCGCGCAGCGCTACTGGTATGGCACGCCAGCATGGTCGAAGGTCGGGACGGGCGCGGCTATCGGACATCCCGCGGCGGCGGAGAAAGCTCGGCGGGAACGCTAGTGGGTGTCGAGGATCTGACTTATCCCTTGCTCGGGCTGGGCCCATGGCGCCGGAGAGGCGGAGCACCTAGTGAGGAGGCCTGGGACTGGTTCCGTGATCCGGACGACTTCCGCCTGTGCGAGACCTGGAAGGTTGATGGCCGGTTGGGCATGTTGATCTTCGACAGCACCGGCCCGTTGTTGGCGGATCAGATCGGTCCACGCGCCGAAGAATTTCTGGAGACCCTGTTTCCCGTTCGTGTTCCTGACCCAGCCTCTCGAGCAGGAGCTCGTGGAATTGCCGCCGCTTTCCTTCGGCGAAGTCCAGGATCGCTTCTGCAGCGCTATCCAGAACAACCCCGACTACTGGCGGGACGACGAGGCGATCGCGGGTGAGGATGGTCCGCCGAGGGATGAACAGGAGCTATTGGATGAGATGAAAGCTCAGGTGATGCGCGCGCGAAACGTGCCTGAACTCATCAGCAATCTGTGGGAGGAGGACCTCGTCTGGGTCGGCGGCAATCCGCCGCGACGCTGATCCCCGGAACGTACACTTCTGAAGTGGCCCCAGAGAGAAAGCGGGAAAACGCCGCTTTCTTCCATAGAAAGAGCCACTTGGAGAGCCGCCTTCGCGGCGCGGGTTCGGCTAACTAGCGGAAACTGCGCGGGAATTTTGGGTGTCTGAGGTTCATATCCTACGACCCCAGGTAGTTGGTCGGAGTGGCAGGATTTGAACCTGCGACCCCCGCGTCCCGAACGCGGTGCTCTACCAGACTGAGCCACACTCCGACTTTGGAGGGCGCCTTATAGGGGAGGGTCCTTGGCCCCGCAAGACGTCCCGGAGACGTTGCATCGCCGGAGGTCCTGCGCTATCTCACCGCCTCCGCGAGGGGGACCCCTCAAGGCCATTCCTGCTGGGGAATGGTGTAATGGTAACACTGCGGTTTTTGGTACCGTCATTCTAGGTTCGAGTCCTAGTTCCCCAGCCACTTCCTTCCGCGCCTAGATGAACGTCACGCCAGGCGCGTCCGGCGCGCGCGTGTCGCCGCCGTTCAGCGGCTTCTGCAACTGCACGATGTCCACCCAGCGACCGTGCTTGAAGCCGACGCTGCGGCCGACTCCCGTCTGCTCGAATCCCAATGCACGATGAAGCGCGAGAGAGGCTTCATTGCCGCTGTCGCCGACCACCGCGATCAACTGCCGCACGCCCAGCGCCTCGCAGGCGGCGATGATGGCGCTGAGCAGCGCGCGTCCGACCCCCTGGCTCACGGCGTCCGGCGCCACATAGACACTGTCCTCGAGCGTGTAGCGGTAGGCCGCCCGCGGGCGGAAAGGCCCGGCGTAGGCGAAGCCCAGAACATGGCCCTCGTCCTCGGCCACCAGATAGGGCAGGCCACGGTTGGCGATCAGCCGGCGTCGGCCCTCCATGTCGGCGGCGCTGGGCGGCTCTTCCTCGAACGTCCCGAAACCGTGCAGCACCGCATGGCCGTAGATGGCCGCCAGCGCCTCGGCGTCATGCTCCCTGGCCGGCCGGATGATCATGCTGTCTTCCACCCCTCGTCGATCGCCCAGATGGCGAAGGCGTAGTCGAGCGCGATCTCCTTCAGGAAGTCGAACCGGCCCGACGCGCCGCCGTGGCCGGCCTCCATGTTGATCTTGAGCAGGATCGGCGCATCGCCCGTCGAGAATTCGCGCAGCTTGGCGGCCCACTTGGCGGGCTCCCAGTAGGTGACGCGCGGGTCGGAGAGTCCGCCGGTCGCGAGGATCGGCGGGTAGGCCTTCGCCTCCACTTGGTCATAGGGGCTGTAGCTCGCGATCAGGTCGTAGGCCTCGGCGTCCTGCAGCGGATTGCCCCACTCGGGCCACTCCGGCGGGGTGAGCGGCAGGGTGATGTCGCTCATGGTGTTCAGCACGTCGACGAACGGCACCGCGGCGATGATCGCGCCCCAGAGGTCGGGCCTGAGATTCGCCACCGCGCCCATGAGCATGCCGCCGGCCGACCCGCCATAGGCCGCGACCTTGCCCTTGGTCGCGTAGCCTTCGCCGATCAGGTGCTCGGCGCAGGCGATGAAGTCGGTGAAGGTGTTGGGCTTCTTCTCCTTGCGGCCGTCCAGGAACCAGCCCCAGCCCTTGTCGGAGCCGCCGCGGACGTGCGCCGTGGCCCAGATCCA
>Ga0307513_10001258_pt1 | contig 36707 bp, 40 predicted proteins | sample 15_EM_MG_FD_202174 | JGI IMG/M metagenome (GOLD analysis project Ga0307513, IMG submission 202174) | Populus trichocarpa ectomycorrhiza microbial communities from riparian zone in the Pacific Northwest, United States - 15_EM | ecosystem: Host-associated > Plants > Roots > Unclassified | place... | reverse complement strand
CTCTCAACGCAGCACCCTCAGGCCTCAGATCCAACATTCAAATCCTGGAATTGCTTAAATCTCCAACAATATGCAAATAACCTTTGTCTAATTTTACTAGTACTGCTGGTCCTTCGAGGCGTTCATTAAGACGGAAGCGCTCGACGGTCCTCTGACTCCTATTCCATCTTGGCCTCGGCTGCTGCTACACAGCACGTTCCCGGCACCCTGAATTCATCTCCGACGCAGGGTTTTCACAAAGAAGCCCATCAGTTGATGGAGGTGGATTTCTACCAAACGTAGAAGAAACCCTGGGTTTCTGCCGGAAAGGGGGTTTCTGGTTAGAATTATCCCGACTTATCCGTTAATTGCTTACATCTACCGCAGTATATTCTAAATAGGAAATCCTCCGAATCTCCTCCCTGGCACATCAAATGGACAACATCGAAAGGTGGATCCGGTGGAACATTGGTACATTAATACAATACACAAATAACCGTTTTTCCGTTAATCGTCAATCCTGTGTTCGAACTCAGTCGCCGTATTGTCGGTTTCCAACATGAAACACCATGCACCGACCGAGTTCTCTTAATCAACATTTCAAGAAGCAGAATTCCGTTCACTTGTTCAGCCGCCATATTCCATCACGAACAGCGACAAGACCTTCCCTCCTCGCCGCCTCCATAAATGCTCCAAGCTGTTCGATTGTGCGATCATACCCAGGAGAGAGCTTCAACATCGTCTTTATATGATCCAACGGTAACGCACCGATATTCGTAAGCATGCCCTCGATAAACTAGGTAGAAAGATCCCAACGATCAGTTTTCGAACCTAACAAAGAAAAACACGACGGAATACCTTCCAGTATACACGAATCTGTTCGGCCTGTTGTTGTTGTATGGACAATAGTGGAGGGGTATCCATTACCATTGTAGCTGTAAAAGCTGTGAGGATGTGGTCAAAGACAAATAGTCGGAGACATGAACATACCCAATCTCGACAGGTCTCGCTCTCGTATACCAGAGTCTCCCAAATCTGCCTTTTCCAACAAATTGAACGTAAACTCCGGATCCTCTATGAGAATACCGTGATCGACCCATATCGACAATGCCTTGAGAGACGCGCTTCGATCAGCAGGCCCAACAGCCTCGATGAGGTCGTCGAGAACCCAGATAGGCTGAGATAGCTGAGGAAGATCGGCCAATCAGTTATATCCAAAACATCCAAAAATATGGTAAATAAAAAGTTACGTTTCTGCGAGAACAGTTCGATAAAAGCCGCTTCGAGCGGGGGGACGTCCACCTCCAGTTTCCGATCTCCCAGTTCAATTTCCAGCTGCACGGTACCGAGGTGAGGAAGCCATTTAAGTTTCTTGTCAGGTTTAAACACCGCGAATTCCTGAGCGTATTGCGATTGCATTCTATAGTTCAATGGAACAAATTAAAAAAATCTTGCTCTCTCCCGAAAACAGGGACAGATGCACTAACCAATTGAATTAACTAGGCATGACTAAGTCGCTCGACACTAGAGTCGGCCAGAAGTGTCGTAATATGCTCGTGGGATGCACGATGGACTGAACAATTCCAATTTCATTAGAGATCGGGGAGGATGAGGGTTTTAAAAAGGCATACCGTTTTTTCGATTGTACATGCCCATCGATTCGCTTCGAATCGGTCATATCTTTCAACATCACCTCGCACACTTGCAGAACGGTCTGTCCGAATCGAATCTTCAGAATTTTGACATTTCTCCTCTGTGCCGATGGTAAATCATCGACTGGAAAGAAATAAGAAGGACAGGAAGGAGAAACATACCTCACGCTCAACGCGGTCTGAGTAATCTCTGCGCCAGAAGTACCTGAAGTTCCTTCACGAGGAGGTCCTTCGAATCATATACACTAACAAGCGTGCTAATGGCATCGCTTGGCTTGTTAGTTCGGAATTCTATTGACATGCAGGGAACGAGCATATAATCCAGGTCCATCAGAAATTCATTTTCTAACCTGACAAGAAAAAGGGAGGTCCAGCCAGCGTCAATAGGATCCGATTCCGTTTGGGTCTGTATAGTCCTCCAACTCGGGTTGTTGAAGGGGTTGAATGGGTTCGTTTTCATCCACTAGAGAGTCGCCGCTTTCGTGGTCTCCGACAAGGTTGGCTACAATGATGCGGATTGTATCTGGTCGTTCTCTGCAAAAAGTGGGGGAAAAATCAACGAAAACTCTTGAGGGCTCGCAAGGGGTAGAACCTCAAGTAGCGCCGAATAGGGTCAGCAACCTTGAACAGGAGGACACCAGGAGGGTCTATGATCCGAAGACATTTAATAGTGGTGACATATTGCTGGAGGATAAGTCTTGTGTCGGTGCCTGGGTGGAGTAGTCGCTTGCAGTTTCTAGACGGAATGGATGTCAAGCTTGGGCGTAAGACTTATGTGAACATGGATGAAGCATACCATTTTCGCAAAGAACTGACAAGATTAGCACGGTGATCTACATGCTGAAGGCAATCCTGAAGACAAGCAAACGTCGGTATGTTTGATGGAATTGGAGGAGATCGGAATATATACTCGTAAATCATATAGGGCACCCATAGAGTCAGGGAAATCGATAATGATGCCGAATATTTCCTTTGTTCTGAAGGCATAGATTCATTTCGACGAAGAGGAAGAAATGAGGCGCAGGAGCATACCTAAAATCACACAGCGACTTGTTTATATGGAAATCAAAACGCGACCCAACGCCAGACACATAACTCAGAGAACAAAGGAAACACATACGATTTGCACCTTTTAGTATGTTCTCCAGCGCAAGGACATGGTCGGTGATCGTTTGCAATTCCTCCTCCGTTTCTTCGATCCCATATAACTCTTCCTTGAGGGATTCAAGATGATTGAGCGCCATCCTCATCTTCGAAAGGTCGACAGTCGAATCTTGAAGACTGCGTTTGCGTTTGCGAGTGCGTTCCATGAGGATGGGCGAGAGATAGGTACTGTACTATTACGACCGATCATTCAGTCATATGTCATGAGGCACCGTGAACTGAACAATTTTGCAAGTTGTCATATGTCATTCGGGCTCATGAACATACTTCCAAACGAGCTAAAAGGTAGCCAAAATTTAATTTTCCCCCTCGATTTCAGGTATATCTAGACTATTCCATTCAATTGGGAGTCAGAACGCTCCAGTCCAACGGCGCCCCAATTGTCTTCAATATTGGGATGTTTGCCACCCATTCAGTGCGGCCATTCAGTTTAAATTATAATTGCATTGGCATCCTCATGCATGATGCAATTAACACTTTCTCGTTTCTGGATGATATTGAATGACAGAGGCATCAGTACCCTCAAATTCCTAGTCAGGGAATTAAATGAACATTTTCAGGTCACCACGGCGTCCATGAACAAATTTTCGCCCTCATCATTGGTCACTGGTAGATGTGAACATCTATCCCAGTGAACAATTGCTGTCATATGTCATACCCCGTGAACGATCGGTCGTAATAGTACAGTAATGGGAAGTTACAACCTGGGTTGTGACAATGATGGAATGGATGTCACAAGAGATGCTCGGACATGGATGATGACTAGCATAGGCCCAACGTAGGTCAGTATTGACCGGTATTGACCCAGCACGTCAATGAGCATTGCCACTTACCTCGTTCTATCCAGCCACGAACTCGTATTAGCACCATTCGGCGTTCCTTCAAGCACGGGTGGGTTGAACAACACGGAAGACGAAACCTATATGGGAAAACGGGAGTGGAGGGGTCTTCGACGACGAGAGAGATGGTAAGTCAACGACGTGGTTCTATCATATGCAGCTCGTACTCACCACCATTAGCCCCCTCCTTCCATTCCTATTCCCCACTCCCTCGAACAGCCAGGGCTAATCTTCGAGTTAACATCGTCTTGCGGTGTTGAATGCCACTGAGACGATGAGCGAACACGCCATTGACGGAATTGATGCAACCCCAGGGTACGGGTATGCCAATGTTCATGCATCACGTCAATCTGTACCTCTCTGACTCATTCTACCAGCCCCACCCCACAGGACTCGATTTCTGGATGGTTTATCATCAGAAAGACGGCGTAGCTCGAGGAAGAGAAGAATCTAAGAACTTTGGAACTGACAACGGTGGGCGGAAGGTGAGTAAGCGCCATGTTCGAATATGTAAGGACCCACCTCACAGATTCATCCGATGTAGACGGGAGTTCGCACCGACGCAGACAGAGATTCGTCCATGGACGAGAGGGTTCGGATGCCACCAGAGACGACGTTGAGGAGGGGTAGTAGAATGGATGGATGGATGAGATGACGGACACAGCCCCGATGTTGTCGACTCGAACTCGAGGTCGCTACAATACACTGTAAGTTTCGATTCGTTCTTTTCGATCCAATGCGTTTACTCACTGTCATACAGCCCCACCCCTGCCACAGGGCTCTATTTATAATCAGCAAGATGGCGTCGCCCGAAGAAGAGAATCTACGTACTTTGGAACCGATCACGGCGGGTGCAGCAACGTTGAGGTCAAGTTTGCACCAACACCGACAGGGGCATTCGTCCATGGACGAGAGGGGTCAGACGTCAGGAGAGACGAAGCTGAGGAGGGGGTAGAATGGATGGGATGGAAGATACAGCCCCAACGGCCTCGATACAATATTGGCTACAAGAACTTGTAAGTTTATATTCGTTCCTTTCGATCCAGAGCGTTTACTCATCGTTATGCAGCCCTAAACCCAACACCAAGGAGGATGTCCTCCCCAGGTTTCAACCCGATGTTTGGAGTTCTTGATATCGCTGGGATGCAGGTCCACCATTTGCGTTCTGGGCATCGAGCCGGTCCGTCCTTTCTGTGCCACATGCATGTTCGGAAATCACGAACGCCGTCCCTACACCTTGACACCACCACCTATCGACTTCCTGTCATGGCTGTCACCCTCCTAGTACGCGGTCTCCCAACACTTCGTAGGCGCCAACACCACACGCCAGATTCCTGTCACCATGGAAGAAGTTCTCGCACGTTCCAACCCGATATTTGGAGTTCCCTTCCGGGGATTGCTGGCACTCGAGAGCGCCGTTCGCGTTTTGGGAATTAAGCTGACTGCTGCGGATCGGGTCAGAGGACCATCCCACCTCGTCATGTTGCGCCGACACCGTATTTTCACATTCCGGAGAATACTGCCGATTCGTTAGGCTACCTCCCACCCCCCAACACTTTACGCCTGCCAATTTGTCCCGGCGTCGTCGTCGAACCCGTTCATTCCATAACACAGACGTGTTTGAAAGTCATGAACACCCTCCCTACATTTCGGCACTACCTATCGATTTCCCGTCATCGCTGTCACCTTTTCGCGGGGTTTCTCGAGTGGTGTCGACGTCAGGAAGTCGTGGTCAGTAGGGTTGGGTGGCCGTCGCTGCTCCCATAGACGATACCCATTCGCTGTTCAAGCAAACATGTACTAGTTTTACTGATTTGATTTATGAGGCAGCAAAGGAACGACCATGATCCCCCTGTTGGATTTTTGAGTTCGAACAGCTATTCGCTCATCAACTTCATCACCGTGTCCTATGACGAAATGCCTAAGTAACCCACCTTTCATTTCCCCGCCGGTATCTTGACTTATCAATGTAGATATCCCTCTCCTTGTAGACATGGGCGATCGTTTTTCAAACCATGGCTACAGTTGATAACAGTGGGAATACGCTTCTTGGTTGAGGTGTTCTCGACTCACCATTTCTCATCCCTTTCATTGCCAACCGCCCCCATTCCTGTACCGACATTCGCGAAAGCCCAGTACTTGTGCTCGGGAACTTTTACCTAAGGTTAGCTGTCGCCTCTCGAGGGTGTGAGATTATTTGCTAATGTACCTGTCTAATAGCCCATTAGATTCGACGCCGCAAGGAAGAGAAAGGGTCTACTGAAAGAAAAGAGGTACTTTGGTGAGAATGATACCGCTCTCGATCGGGGGTATTTCTGGACTTACTGGATGTCCGATCCCGTAGTACTACCCAGCTCGCTTGATATGCCAACTCATTCGATCCCGCCCCTGTCGTTCGCAGGCACCTGTGCTCACCAATGCCCAGAACTTGTCTAATTAGGTCAGTGGCTGCTCGTAATCGGTTTGAAACCGTCTGAGAGCTTCGACGGGTGATCATATACCTAAGGACAGGAGGGTGATGCCATTGTGTCCGCCGGCGAAGAGGTAGATGAGCCCACTGTTCATTTCTATGCCACCACGTTGGCTCGTGGAAGTAGAAGCCCCCGCTCGTAGACGATCCGTGTACAGTAGGCTACGTGATTAGTGAGGGTAAATCTTCCTGTTGATCTGAATGTGCTCTGGGTTTACCCAATCTCTTGTAGCCCTGCTGTTGATATGACTCCCTCTCATGCCGTTACCAAGACTCGCGAAATCTCAGCCCACGTGTCATGCTTGCGAACTTGTCTAGTAGGTCTTCCATCGCTCCCAGCAGCAGCAGCCATGTCACACCCTATGTTGACCAACCTTCCCTCGTCTACATCTCATGTACGTTCGATAGCTCCACCTTTATTCATTCCTTGGCCTCCTCCCACTTTGATTTCAAGGCCAGTAAATCGAGCCTATACTCGCCGGCGTATCGCAACCAGTCCGTGTAATTCATCCACTCCAGGCAGCTCTGGGTTGACTCCAAACGAATCCGACATCCCAATTTCTGGAGGACAGCCGAACCTTCTGGACAATAATGGAGAAAAATGAGGTAGACCCTCGTCGCCAGTCGCCCCAAAGCCCCTATATGCGACTCTTTCAACTTGTACGACCTGCGCGAAATGATCTATATGATTACTCTGGATGAGTCTTATATGTCCGATGCTGAAATATGGGGTCCTGACTCGGCGAAGCATGGCCCCCTGCTCTTGTCAAAGTGTTGCTCCCTAGGGGGTTAGAAACCAGTAAGCACCTTCTCGTCGACTAGGTCATGGTTCTGGACCTACCATATCCCATATTCCTCGTTGACAGCGCCCCTGCTCGTTCACCCCACGTGTACGGTATTCACTAATGCCCCTGCCATGTTGACTCGCCGAAGAAGATGCCTCGCTCGTCTACGCGATCTCGTTCCCAATGTCTAATTATATACATAACAATTGAAGATGGGTCTTACTTGGTATTGGTAATTAGGTCTAAGGGTATATGGTGTAAGAGATAAATCAATGAGGACCCGCCGTTCCTATCAGGGAAATGTAAGTTGTCATTGAACGAGACATGTTATCTCAGTACAGGATGTGTTTAACTAATATTATTATTTTGTGGATGTACGCCCCATTCCGGTGATGCCGATTCTGATGCTACAGTTCCAGGCAAACTACACAGTATATATTCTTAGTGTATTATTTCCAATATCTCGCGTCTTGCTAACGTCTCTGTATGCAACACCTTGTCGACTTGGAGGGCGCGATGTTGGGTACTGAGGTAATTGATCCTGCACTATTATAAATTAGCTCGAAACAATGAAGACAAGCTCAAACGGAGGTATGTACTGATCTTGTTGCGTTACTAAGCAACTTTCCCTGTCACAAATTCCACCGTTGTCATTTCTATGATGAAGACAACCTGCATGTCTGTCCCGTATGTCTGTTTCTTGGATGCACCGTACAAGAGAGCCGAGATAGTGTACCTTTAGCCCTCATAGTAGTCTTGTAGAGAACATCAACGTCGTCTTGAAGGAAAAACCCAGATATGTTGGTTGAGCGGATGCGCGGTATAGAAAGATGTGGCAACGTACCTTGACTGCGGGCTCAAATGAAGGTAGGTGTAATCACCCTGACCTCTCATAATAATCCCCACATATTCATCTCATTGTGTTATTCATCACTCCCCCCTTGTACATCCCATCGACGCTGCCATTCCCGCAACAGACAGGGAACCTAGGTAAATCGATTTAATATTTATACGATCCGCCACATATGAGCTGAGGCCTCCATCAATAACTCTCATCGTAGTCATGTAGGTAAGAGGAAACGTACCTCAACTTGGCCGACGATCGCGAGGAGGTGTGTACGGCGACTTCGCCCTCATCACATCGCGTTATGGTACTGGCCACATCCAGACAAGTAGGTTAGTTATATGATGCGCCGCACATGAGAGCTGAGAGAATCCATCATTAGCCCTCCTGTTACTCATGAAGAGAAATCACAACTTACCTCGACTGCGCCGACGAGAGTGAGGCGGGTGCTTGTGATTCATGACAGCGAACTCTAGAATTCTCCAAGTATTCATCGCGTGGTATCCCCATCTCAGACCTGAGACAGCTCATCGGCACTTTCACTCTGCAGATGAGGTATACCGGAAGTCGGCTATCTGGAAACTTCTGGCAGGAATTCCACAAGTCAGACATATCGTGCAGAGCAGGTTTTTCAGCAGGTCCTCCTCCAGGTCGAGCCATGTCTGGTAGCCTTCGTTTTTGGCGGTCGAAACACGTCGGCTGCGGTTATCCATCTGCGATATCCTGAATCTTTCCTCCTCATCCTTCATCAACCCGCCATATACTTTCTGCACAAGGTCTTCCAATACAGCAGCATTCTGTTCGAAGACACCTTCCACACATTTTGGATGGTCTTTCAGATCAGATACGGTAACCTGAAGTTCTTCCAGTTTCATCTCAGAGGGAAGAAGGCGACGAAGGATGTCTATGCTTTCCTCTGTCAGGACTGAGACAGTTTCTTTGAGTCCCACAAGAGAGATTTGTATGGAGTCCTTAAGCCGAGCTTCGGTATGCTGAGTCCTTTACCTCAGTCTCCCAGCAAGAGATGTCTCAGTATATGAAAATCAGATGTTTGAGAAGGAAACACAAATGAAAATTAAAAGGATATTCCGAATATTGCACACATATTAAACTACGACATCAGGGTTGAACTTGCTCTCAGATATACTGGAGACCCACACAGAAACCGACTCCATTTTCTGTTTCGATCGCTTTGCAGGGCTTGCATCATGGTCAAGCTCACGGAGAGTTTCATCATCCAGCCATAATCCATCAGATTCATCAAGGCCGCCTGTGCGTCGGCGTTTGTGAGAACCTTTACTGGAAGGCGAAGCTGCAGCACCCTGATGTCGACGAAGAACTCGATCGCATCCTTCACGGTCTAGGTGACCTTGCTTCGTACGGGTCGAATTATTATCATCGCCATCGTCGGCGGGTAGCAGAGGTTCAAGATAGAAGTTGGAGTCTGGAGGGATATTTCGGAACCACAACGAGAAAACGGCAAAGGCGTTGTTTATCCGTTGCCTATCGTCGGCGCAAATAGGAGCAGCCAGATCCATGTACTCGATATGGGCTTTCTGCATTTTGAGGCCAAGGTTGCAAATAGCGAAGTGAGGCAGGACATGGGAGGTTATGGTAGGGAGGTCGTTGAACGGGTAAAAGTGTAACTTGAATTGCTCTGGACGAGCTATCGCTCCTTTGGCCAGAATATCAAAATGTTGGAGGATCGGGACAGTACTCAGAACGGGCGCGGGGACCAATTTGTAGGTGTACATAGTGCCTTTCTGAGAGTTTGATATCACTCGACCATAAAGAACAGCAGTAGCGGACGCCATACCTTGAGCAAACCCTGAAAACCTGCCTTCCGAGTCTCCCGATCTTCCAACAAGGTAATGTTCATCAATTTGGTTATAATTTCTTCCTCCGGAAGTAAAATCCAGGCATTGCGGTCAAAGAGGGAGTGTAAATAGACATTGACTTGACTTTCGAGTAAGTCCCCTAAGGAGATTGAGCGATATTGAAGGACTCACGCCGCATGACGTTGTAACGGCTGTTGACGTGCAAGCTTCCGAATCTCATACCCCAGGAATATTCAAGTTTTTCTAACTGCGGTATTATTTTAATGTCGAAGTTGGACTAGGAAACAAAGCATCGTATGGTGACTCACCAATTCGGGTGTAGCTGCTCGAGGGAGCAGGTGGGCATACTGAACACAATTAAACTCGGGGGTGTTGGTAACGATGCAGCGGCCCTGGTGGCCATCGACTTTGTCAACGCGCTTCTTTGCAGCCGTCGAGAACTCTTCAGCGATCCCCTTCCGTTGAAGTGGGGTAATCTTGGCAGCATTTGCGGCTGGTGGCTCTGCGTAACTTGAATCACGTGAATCGTCGATGTCAGGGAGACTTTCGTTTTGTGAGTTTGTGGGCGTTGTGGGATGAGCTTGAGCTGGATTGTCCATACTACATAGGTTGTGGAACAGTTGGCATGGGTGGTTCAGATTAAGTGCTGTATTACATAATAGTAATAATTTTATTAATTCTTCGTTTAGCAAATGATATTACCAGCGCTCAGCGCTCAGTAGTACTCAAGATTAATTACATGATCTTGTTTCATCACCAACCTGAGACGGGTCTCGCATTCATATTTTTATGACGAAACAGTAGATTTAATTTGCAGGATTCCCTACAACAGATTTTCAATTCGTTCAGACACATAAATAAATCTACTCTTAAGTACAAGTACTCGAGCTCTCATCTAACGCTTCATCATGGCATTCATGTCCTTGTTTTATAATTTATTTGACGCTCTAAAAAAATTATTACAGAGCTCCCAGGGGTGGAATAAAGGAGGCGCTGAATATTTGGAAGTTGGATGCAAGTTGGATGTGAGCACTGAGCGCTAGTACTGAGCCCGGGTGATTGGATTGATGGGAAACGGAAGGTGTTTAATCTGCAATGTTCATAGAGATAAAAGGTAGGTTTTGGTATTTGTTCCACATATTCTACATCTACAAGGAAGTCGAATTGATATCGCAATCCAATATTTGGAGTGTGTATTCAATGAAAGACGTATCAGGGATGAACGTTGAATGTTGAATATTTGTAGTTATTTTGGGCTACAGTCTCCTTCGATTGAGATGTAAGGATGGAAGCCCTATGATACGCAATACGCACCGCAGCCGATATTCCAAACGAAATCATATTTTGAGTAAACCAGAAAGCTGACCACTCAAGTCGTTAAAGTATTTTTCGATTGCCTTGTACTTCGCCAAACCACTCCGCTCTCGAGGTACTGGATAAACCCGGAGATGAGCTTAAACTCCCTATTCCACTTGAGGCACCTGGACTCATTCTCATCGTACGCGGGCGAGGTCAGGTGTCAGGTGTCCTGTAAGAGAGTACAGGCTCCGGAAGGTTTTGTAGCATATGTGGCACTGATAAGTGCGAAGGAAGAAGGGAGGGCGAACACGAAGCTATGGACTGCAACTGTATCAAGAACCTGAGTCTGCGAAGCTTCGATTAGCAGGGGTTTGTCAGAGATGTTTGGGGAAATCCCCTATATTAATTAGTCTGTCAGTTGGTGATCGAATAAAAAAACAATTAAGTTAGTTAAGGAACGTCGAGTAACCGTAAGGATTCCGTCCAAATTCCGACATCAATGGACAAGCTTGTCTTTATCTTATTTTATCGTCTATAAGCGAATCCCTCCCATTCAGCTATCTATCCAAATAACTTGTTACGATCAGAGATTGTTACGGTCTTGACCACTAAATTTGCCAATCTCATCTGAGTGATTGATCAGTTTGTCGGCTATACCATCCGCATGTCTTTCGTCGCGGTAGGGTAGCAAAGTGGTGCCCAATTCGTTCGATTCTCCTAGAAATAAAGTCGTAAGGGTGAGGATGAAAGAACTTATCCAAAGCGGTGGAATAAATCACCAGTCGTCACTGTCGGGCCTTCTTCACCTGCCTTCTATTTCCCGATTCCTTTTAGCACCACTCGTCGATATTGATGTCGATGTCATAAAAGGCAGTCATGCTCCATGTAAGTAAACGCTGCGTCAGTTTCAGAAGAGAGAGGGAGTACCTGTGATACTGGGGCGTAGGGCGAACAGTTGGTAAAATCACGAAGAACACATTCAAAGAGCGGAGGAAGTGGTCGTCCACTGTGCTAGGAGGGTGATAGGAATACTCGAATTGAAGCAGCGTCGTTCCTGGTGTCCGCTGGTGATGCGAGGAGCCCAGATCCGTGTGGTGAATAGTTAGTACTATTGTTGGGGGTAGAAAAATGTGTCGCGTTCAGATGGATCGCACGCGGCGTTGATCATTTTCGTGGAGAAATGGAGTATCGGTGCCGGCGTGTGTATTTTTGGTCGACCTACGGAATGGGCGAGCGGCAAGAAGGGATGGGTCAATACAAGATCAACAAGAAGAAATTCGGAAGCGCACCTATCGGTATATGGAAGATCGAGGATTTCGTGTCCTTGACCAATAAGGAGCTGAGTTCCATACTCTTCGCAATCGTGTACGAAAGTCGACCGGAGGGATTCATGGTCAACTTCCCATAACAGACATAAACCAGGAAATTTCCGGCCTCTTGACCAGGCGACCTACGAGAAATAGCCGCTAGAATAACTCAAAGGAAGATCGTAGAGGCAAAAGTGAATACATACGGCGGTCACATTTGGATAGTCGATCCATGAATCGAAGATGAGCTGACTAACAGTATTTATAACGACAATTGTATGTTTGATCTATTTTGCCATGGCCAGAACTAGCGCATCTCCTCCATGCTATGCCGTTATGCTGTTTCTGTATATATATATAAAGTGGCGAATCAGTGTAACATCGGCTCTAAAGTCCTTCAATGAGGACATACCCATTGACCATAATATACTCTTTGCTACTGTCCGAAATCATGAACACAAGGGTGGCGGATCGTTTGAGCCATATTACCAGCCCGCGGAAGACCGAAATATTTTATGTATGTCGACGAGTTCGTCGTCGTTCGCGAACCTAATAATAACAATTACCAAGTAGGACCCCTACTTTGTTATGAAGAGCAGTAGTTAGATGCAAACGATGTTACGAGAGGAAGGGATTCAAGGGAAAGAACGACTCATCATGAACCGTGTGTATACGTATACGGCCGAGAGGTAAATACTCGAGTACAAAGATTGTTTATTAGAAGCTCGTTCCTGGGACGAGCCGTTCCAACATCTCGAGGTCATGCTCTTTCATCATCACACCTAAACCGTCTGTAACACCGTCGGCCCATTGGATGGATGGAGACATCACGACAGGATATGTGGATTCTCCGTGTTTGCCAACCATGTCGAAGTCAATGAATATGACTTCGTTGTTCTTTGTAATCATGACATTTGGCCCACGAAGATTGCCAAACACATAGTCAGACTGGTGCAAAAGGTTCAAGATACTTCGGATCTATTGACCAAACGTCAGAGGAAGGGTCTTTGCCTTCTCGACTGTTTCGCCATCAACATGACAACAATGGGCTCGGAGACGGGGCCTTCGGTATTCACCACAAACGTAGTACAGATGTGATCCAATTCCAAGGGTACGATGAATCATGAATGTGAAATTTATAATTGTGTCGTCAGATCCACGGTATGCATTAATGGATGGGAAATAGAGAGGTTCAAGCTCCTTTGGAATAGGAGGCTGAACTTAATCTTGAGCGATTTGTAAAACGCATGGAGCCTCCGCAAACTTCTCGCATACGCAATATGACAGAAATTTGGTCGTTGAAGATGGTATCGTGACCGAGCCAGATGTAGTTGGTAAGACGTTGAACAATGATTTTATCTGTCCAGATGGCACCTAGTATAGCGATTGATGCGCCTGCAATTGCGATAAGGAAAGAGAGACAGCAGCTGTTCTCTCGTATGTTAATATGCTAAGGGAGTACTAGGCTCGACAAGAGAATTAACGAAGATTTGAAAGCACGTACATTTGTTTGTGCCCAAAACCGACCATAGGATAAGCCTGCCTGGGTCGAAGGATCGGAGCTTCTGTCGCCAAATTCGTCCTTGCCCTCCTCAATGCCGATAGCAGCAACCTCGCCAATCGCCGATGCTTGTGTGACCACCATTCCATCAGCTGAAGTCGAGTCGAGATTGATGATTTTTTTCAGTCCCACGGAAATGACATCCAAGAGTTTCGGGCCAATGGCGGATCTCCGCATGTCTTCGTTCTTGTAGATGCCAGACGCCTTACCCATGGAGCGAGTAGTAGCACGTACAAATCGATTGTCATTTGTTTATTAGGTCTGTTTCAAGAGACTAAGGAGGCTGTACCAACATTCATTGTTCTCGTTATGGAAATTTGGTCGATCCAGTTGAAGAAACCGGTTCCCCGGCTTGCGCTCTATAACGACGAACATAATGATTCCACTATCTGAATTAGTTTATTATTTGACTGTCAACCGACAGACTAATTAAGTTAAGACATGGATTCTAGTTTGATGCTCATGTTCCTAAAATATGGAACACGCCGGAATTGCACACACCGCAACCGATGTTTCGCGTGGTTCTGCAAGTTGAGAAGATGAGCCAACAGGTGTTGGATACATTTTGAGGTGATCGAGTTACTGGTATACGAATTCGCTGAATTTTTCTACTTATAAACAAACATTGCGTCAAAAAAGAGATTAAAATTCAAATGAACATGTCGGACTTACTGAATGAATCAACTGCAGTGGGCAGGAATTACCTCTACCTGCAATCCATAGCCAATGAACGCGGGGATATTTAATTTTCGCTGGGCACCATAGCGATCATGTTCGGATACCAATTCCACTGCGCCTGACTCACTGTAAGAAATCATGTTATTCAAGACTTCCTCGGCGAAATGACTAGCTCTATTTGTGAGCGAGTTAATGGTAAAATTCTGAAGTAACTTATCTAGGGCATAACCTTCCAGCCGAATTACGGTACAGGGGGCGAGGACAAAGCTTGAACAAAGCTTATCAAGTTTCCAACATCATGATGAGCATTCAAGCTAGATAACTTATCCACCCCGGAACCCGTCCGATTGCTCGCGATACCTGATTCAATGCAATACTGCGCCGTTAACTGGAATGAAGCTGTTTCTGGGCTGTGCCAGCCATCCGTGACAGTGATGAGTGCAATGAGTCCGAGCACCAGGCTGGCAGGAATCACCGTGGGCGCTAGACTTTTGCTCCCCAGAATTCGGCCTCGGAATGAACGGTAACTCATATTTAGTTAAGTATCTTCCAGGAGGACCCCTGATAATACTGATCGAGGTATGATACTGAAAAATGGGGGTCCTTGGGCTCCTCGGGTGGACAATTTTTTACGACTTTTACCCCATATTTGGGTGGATGGCGTACCTGACATAAAAAAATTCGCCCTGGCAGGTCACAGGTGGAAAAATGTATCTGACCTCTAAAAAATCGCCAAAAATGTGGAAAAATTCTCATATACCCTTTTGTGTGTGTATTACTATTATCTTTTCAATCGTCGTCCTCGCCACCTCCAGTCCGCCTTCTCGCCAGCAAATTTCTCACTGCGGCAACAATTACCGACTTTTGTGTCTGCAACTTTGTGTATACTTGCTGAAAAGACAGCGCATCAAGCTTGAGAAACTCTTCGTTGTTCATGATTTGAATGGAAGACGACGGGATGTTACTGTATGTAGTGAAGGAAAGCTGCCGCGGGTAGATAGGAAAACCGAGGAAGATTGAGCCTCATCGTCGCACCACAGACGGAGGGCAGAAGAAATGTATTCGTGAAATAAAAATATGCGAGAGTTTGAGCATTGAGATATATGACAGAATTTCCCAGATGCGGTTTCCAACAGAACCTGGTGTGGCCATTGTTCGAGATCCGACTCATCCGAGAAAGAGCAGGGCACAGGAAGTTGAAAAATTTCTGGCCCACTGACAATTTCATCACTTGGCCCACTGCGGGCTTTCATGATAAGCGGGTGGACTGTATTTGACCAACCAATGAAGAGTTTGACCCCAGGTGGACAATGGAATGTGAGATCAAGGGAAAATTCCGACCGAGGATGGGTGGACACCGCTAAAATTTATCTGAGCTTTGCGGCCGAAGGCCGCGGTTAATGGGTGGACTCATATCATACCTTGATCAGCATTATCAGGAGTCCTCTTCCAGGTACAGTGCGGCAGATCGTTGTCATCATCGTCATATGTTGGTCACGGGATGGGCACATGGTTATAAATTACGTAACCTACCTGGAAAATTGAAATTGAGGTAGCGATCTTTCGTTCACCAATCTTCTTCCTTCAACAATCAGCGGGCATATGTTGTGCTTTCTGGTTCTTGTGTTCAAAATTCTCATTCTAATCCAATAGTTTGGTTCCTCAACCTATAGATATTAGTCGGTTAATTGACCCCCAATTAACTAACCAATGACGATACCATGGAGATCTGAAGGTTCTTTGGAACCTATACTTAATAGTCTGTCTGTCAACAGTTGAATAACAAACTAATCAAGGTAGGGCTAAGTCAAGAACATATATCAGAAGTTAGACCGGTGACCGTTCCCTCTAAGAGGTGTCGATGAAGAACCTCGTTAGAGGGAGAATCGAGGTTCTCCATCGTCATCTCATTCTCCGAACGGTTACAGGTCTAATCAGAAGTATTCAAGGTGTTTGGGTGTTGGACTTTTTATGCCCTTGCTCGCCTGTACAAACCACCCATTTAGCGCACTCCGCTTCAAGCTTGATTTGTATCTTACTTAGAGTAGCCTTAATATATTTGTACCTGTGGTATTAACGTCCACATCAAATAAGGTACTGCGTATCTAATCTCCAGGATAAGATGTAACAATATCCATATAAGGATATTGTTACATCTTATCCTGGAGATTAGATACCCGGTAACTCTCTTTCTCTCTCACCTGCACACGTGACCTGGTTGATAGCAGTCGAATCCATTCATTCGTCGTTAGCTAATACACCATTGCAATTCCAATTCATTGACTCTGTCCATCGTGTCGGCCCAGCAGTTCTACCATCTCCACCAGCTGACTTTGTATTGGGTTCTTCGCATCGTACCTCGATGCCTCGACCTTTCGAAAATATGGAACCAACGCTTGGTCGTAGGATACCCCACACCAACGGGAAGACCTTCACTTTTGGCAAGCTGTGTTTCTATCTCGAAAAACCACCCTGTTCGTAACGTCGACTTCTCAATCTCGACCCAAGCAATTACTGTCTCATTCTCATTATGTATCTTCTCTCAGGCTCCGTCTACCCTATCTTCACCATGCTTCGCGCCGCCTCGAATTCTCAACAGTATCCATGGGGCGTCCTTCATCCTCTAATTCAAAGGCTACTAACACCTACATACCATGAGGCGGGTCTCACATGGTAAGCTTGTGTTAAGCTTCATGTCAGATCTGGAAGTTGGGTTGAGAGCCATTCCGCAACTGTTCCCTATTTGTTTGACCTATTGTCCGTTACGAGATTGGTATTGGTGAGTTTCCAGTGTTTCTTTTTGACGCGCACTTGCTCACAGCGGTTCCATTAGGATTTTCAGAGTCAGTTCCGCCATTGGAGGAGCAATTGAACCCTTCTGATTCTTCGCGTAGTCATTGCTGCTACAAAATATATTTGGTGGCCAGACATAAGGTTGGAATTTCTGATCCAGCAGGATCAAGGACACGGAAGTGGGTGACGAAATGGGCTTATCAGGGGCCTAGGCACTGATCCAAGGCCTGTGAGCCTACACGGTTGTCGACGAGCGCTCTCGCTGTTACCACTTCGACGAAGCGGCATCAAAGTGAACTGATAGTCGAATGTCGGGATTAGAATTTGAAGACGAGGCAGTCAATCAGGAACTGCCGGAGAATTGACACTCGGATAAAGAAGCTAGGCTGAAAAGCGAGCTTCCACAGACACCGCTAAAGCTCGTTTCATCGCACTGGATATTTGACGCGACCGACCATCCTTCCTTGCCTCAAAACTGTAGGTTCGCCCACTGCCTGCTCTTTATTTCCTTTCTCCTGAGTCCTCTCATCCTAATTACAGCTGTATCATAATCACTCCATTATATGGCTTTATTTCCCGTAGGCTCGACTGGGTCGGCGAAAAACACAAGAGGGAAAAAAGCTTATGAAGGACTCATCGCCAACAACGATGGCAAGGAGCTGTTGCAAGTCAGCTACGTGTCTTTATCGCAGAAACGACACTGCCGGTGGGTTCTATGAGAGGCCAGGGTAATGAATACACTGATTTTCTACAGATTCGAGTTACCTGGTGGCGAACATGAGAGGAAAAAGGACCACCAGTCATCCACCCGCCCGCCCGTGGTGTCAGTCGATCCCGAACACCCCCTTAAAACAAGGGTTCTTACCTCTAGTCCATCCTAGCACACATTGATGAGGAGCGACGGTGGCGGTGGCGTGAAAATGAATGGTAAAGAGCGGTTTTCACCTACCCTCTTCGTCACACCAGCCAGTCGACCATCCAGAGTGACAACAATGAGCACGTACGAAGCCGAGAAGCAGACCCCAAAATCGCTTACTGTTGGCACCGTCGTGGACGATCACACCCGAATTCGAGGAAGAGGGAAGAAGACCAGGAACGATGACAGCTACGGGAGGTACAGTGAGTCCAGAATTGATGGCGGCTCGAAATTGGAGGCTTACCTATCGTCGCAGGACACGACCGCGAGTCAATCACCTAATGACGATGAGCCCAGTGGAACATACAAGAGCGCACGAGAGCGACTTACGTCAGCGTAGTTGTCGACGAACTCGAGGGAAGAGGAAAGAGGCGAATGGGAAATCCCAGTGGGAACTGGATGGGCCTCAAACGAGACAAGTCGGGCTGGTCTTATACCTCCTTGGGTGCAGGGACGTTGGATCAACAAAGACCCTGCACTGCGTTCCGAGTTGACCCCCCCTCTCATTCGCTATTCCTACCTTCTTTCCTGTACATGTTGGAATTTCAGGAGGCTGTGCGAGCATGCACAATGCGCCCGATCTCTGGATTCAAGGTACATTCCCTATCTTTATTGTTCTTCGGGGTATTTTGCCTTTACCCCATTTTATTTTGTAGTCTACAGTATATATACAAGGACATGTATCATAGCTACCCATCCGTTTGTCCTCTGAAGAGATCAGGGACAACCGGAAATCATATCTTTTATCTTATCTCGTTGATGTGATCTCGCGAACGAGTACGCTTACCGATTTGATTTCAACAGTACAGTAGCTTAATAAATGGATAGATTTATTCCCAAGATAAAAATACCCTATTAGAAAAAGAAATAAATCTGCGAAACTGTCTAATTCGTACCCGAAACCCTCCCAAGCACGAAAACAACAATATTGGGTAGACTGCATCCCCCCAACAACAAAATTCCAACAATGTATCACCCAAACCGACCCACTGAATCCGAGTAATCCAAACCTGAAGAAAACAGGAAAGCTGGACGAAATAGAATCCTCTTTTCAGTAAACTGGAGAGAATCCATGCGGGCACACAATTCCACCCCAGCAAGGGCCAGAATTTCGCGCTGGAAAAAGCGCTGGAGCTAAGGAGATTGCGTGTAGACCCTAACAGTAGTCGCCACGTATTTAGGACCTCTGGTTCATTATAAATATTATTGGTGCAATTCCGAGCACCAGGAATCACTGTGGGCACTTAGGGATTGGCACGGGTTTGAGAAACCCGCGGGTAAGTGCCGCGGGTTGGCCTGGGGTACGGGTATGGGTTGGGTTTATCCAACCCTCGCCAAACCCGTACCCGCCAAACGGGTTGACGGGTTACCCCGCAAGTTTAAACTCCGCTCGAAACAAGATCAACGGCCTGTATCCCATTCTTTCGACCTCCATCGCCACCCACTATTGTGCTCTGCAGCCTCGAAACTGAGAAAATAGGTGAGTAACACGTTTAATCACATGTTTTCTTGAACTGAACAAGTTTAACTAATGTGAATCTCCTTTCTCCAACCCTCAAGGGCTGCCAGCAACCACATCCCCAATGACCATCACTCGCCTCTCCCCTCCAACGAGGGATGTGTGCGTGATCTGTCAACATTGAAGGACTCACGGGAGGTATGGGGTGGCAGGAAAGCATGTGGCGAAACATGAGGAGGTGTAGAATATCGGTGCGTGTCCGCAGACTCGTCACCGCACCCCTGCTAACAGATTTCGTTTTTTAGAACCACAACAACCGCGAAACACAAGGAAACTGCAGAGGCACTGCATAACACACACGACGCTAGTACAACTACGAAAAAAACTACCAATGCAGAAGGCCGCCAGCCCACGTACACGACACATGGCCTCTCCCTACTCCCCTTGCAAATGCTCACTGAGCCAAGCCAAACCCATAGTTAAGTATCTTCCAGGTACAGTATGGCAGATCCTACACACGCAGTGTCAACCTCAACGAGCTTGAACACCCAGCAGGAATTCTCCCGTGAGGATTTTGCACAGGGGGACTAGCAGCACTGAGCATGCATTACACTTTAGCAGTCTGGTGGCTTGGGCTTGGTCATCTCCAAAGGGAGCTACAGTGTCATATCCCATTTTTTTCCTGTCTCCCAGAAAGCATGTTGGTGTGAACTAACGCTGGAAGGTCGGGCTGTTTCCCAAGGAGCTGCGTGGCCCCTTGAACAGTAGATAGGATTTTGTAGTCCAAAATGATTAATTGATTTTTGATGAACATAGAAAAATATAGCAGACTAGAAAATAACCCTACATGATAATACACTTCGACTTCTTCTTTCTAATGGGTGCTGGTGTCCTTGGCTCAATCCCATGGCCTTGTCGCAATAAGCGAACAAGGTTCATGAAGAGGGGCTTCACATTCTCGGTAGTCTTTGCAGAAGTCTCAATAAATTCGCACCCAAACTGACATGCCAAAGCTTCACCCTCTGCTTTTGATACTTCACGTTCATAAGTCTTATCAGCCTTGTTCCCAACAAGCATGAAAATAGGATCTCCCTGCTTAACCCTTCGCATAGATTGGCGAAATATCTCTAGGCGTTCAAATGTTGATCTCAAGGTGACTGAATAGACAAGAATGAAACCTTGACCCTCACTAAATAAAATCGCACACACATCAGAATTCTGAGTCTGTGAATTAATGGAGATGATACTGACCGCACCCACTGGTCACGCAAGGTGGCATAATCTTCTGTGGAACACACATGAGAAGGGGAGAATCAAAACTGATACAGTTGACACACCTTGGCCTGCAGTGTCAATAACTTCAACAAAACACATTCGGTTGTCAATCAGAAGCTGTGTTTGGTAAGCATCTTCTATTGTGGGGTCATATATCTAGAACGAACAGAGGTAATCATGAGATACGGTGGGATGATACAAAAAGAACACGCACATCTATAAAGGAAGAACGATGGTATGTCATTAAGAAAGGAGTTAATGAGAACTGATGAGACTGACCAACGAAGCGGTTCAGTGTGAACTAGAGGAATGTTAGAATTATTAATGTATCTGCGAAACTTTCAAACCAGTGGCAACATACCTGGACCGAAAGGGCAGTCTTGCCAACACCACCATCGCCGAGCACCGCTACTCTCCATTTGTCCATTTCTAAACTGTTACAAGATCAAGTTTTGTCGAGCTCAAAAATGGCGGGTGGCTCACAAACAAAGGGCGAGGTGAAATCGAGAGGTGAAAGCGATGCGATAGCGGGGAAGAATCTTAAAAAGAAAAAAAGGATGTTGCCGTTGAGGATTGTAGAGAGGTTGTAAATAGAATCACAAAGAAGCCTTGTTGAGGACAGTGAAGTCGAAACACGTATGGAATCGCAGAATTCTGAATTTTGTGTTAAAGTCACATTCGTTCAAACTCAGAAACACATGACACGTGACTTTGATGTTCATCATAGTGGGGAGCTTCGGGAGCTTCGCCATCCCAAGGGCTTTCCATAAGCGGTCGAATTTTCGGAGGGAAAAAAATGCAGAAATTCGCTTCCGAAACCCCTTGGAATGACAATTTTTTCCTGACAATGGCGCGCAATTGGTCACGTGAACGATAAACAACAACAGGTCCACGTATCTTTTGTCGAACTTTTGTCTCGACACATCGAGCCTCAAAAAGATAGGGTAAAAGCTAGAGAGAAAAAATAAAAGAAGCATGCCCATATTCTCCCTTGTCCGACATTCTAACAGAATGAAAAAATCCCAAAGATGAAAGGAATAACGTGATATATAGCGGTAGCTAACCAAACCGGACGAGGAATGTATCGTTGGTATACGCTGCACCAAGGATGGCGAGGAAGAATGCGAATCCTGTGATCTCCCACCAGAAATTTGAGCAATAATAACTATCGAAATCAACTTCCTCGCTCGCTAAGCCGCACTCGCACTCGTCGTCGTCTAGTCCAAACTCGTGTACTCGGACGCTTCATCCCTTGACAAATGCTGATGTGCACGACCAACAACCGCAACCTCCCCGTCCTACGCACCGCATCGCTCTCCCAACTCATATCCCGCACTGCCAAGAGGGACGGAAACGTCTCAGGCCTCAACAAGCTCCCAAACTCTTCCAGAGGCATAAAATACGGATCCTGCATTGGCCACCTTGCACTGCAGTAATCGGAGAACAGATCCAAGGTGGGGCAGTGTTGGAGGATGAGGAAGAGCTCGCGTGGGGAGCATTTGTCGAGAGCGGGCGTTTCGATGCGTAAACGACGGACGTGTTGTCCAACGCCGGCGAGGGCGTTTCGTTGCGAAGAAGAGAAATTGCATGATGGTCTGGACGACCTGACAGTGGCAGTCGTTGGTTGAGGAGGCTCTACCCTAGCCGGCTCTGAATTCAAGATGGATTTGACCCATCCCACCGCCATTGACACGAGGGATGAAAGACGGCAGTGGCGCTACTGCTTATCCATATTATCATCGCATCCCCTCCTAGACGTTCGTCCGAGGTTCTTCCTTCCCTTGCCTTTGCGATCTGTACAGTATTTGTTGGCTGACCGCATTCCGCAGGCGACACACATGGGTTAACAAGGCCTTCCAGCATAAGTAGTAGGCGCGTGTAGTGAGGAATGAAACAGGGGAAGAGGGGCAATGGAAAATGCCAAAGCTCCGCGCCCGCGACATGGTCATCTAAGAAAGTTTGATGTTGGTTTTCAACTGCGAGAATGCCTAACGACGTACCTAGGTTGCAGCCCATTCGAATCGACCTCCGCGAAGAGACGGATGGGAGTAGACGATGAGCTGAAAGACAAGAAAATGAATGAGGGTAAGTACCTGTTCTCGAGTTGGGCGTAGGTTGTAAACTTACCGTTTCTGTCGTAGCCGCGGCTGCCATCCCCATCGCCAGGCCATAATACGCGTTGGTGAGCGGCCTCATGCAGCCCGTCAACACCACCGCTTTCGTCGGTGGCGGGTCCCGTCGTCCACTTCGATGCGAAATCGACGTTCAACAGGTTAGGCGCTGCTTCTGTATGTTATGGTATTGTTCGCTAACTGCAGCAGTTAAAAGAGGTAGTAAGTACTTGGTAGAGTGAAGGAAATACTAGGTCGAACGCACCGCTCAAGACCAACCCTGTCTCCTCATCACTGCTGTTGGTTGCCATTGACTAGCGTCGTAGGTCGCTGCTGCACAGTGCTGTTGGTTGCCATCGACTAGCGTCGTAACAACTGCCACCCAACCCAGTAGCAGCAGCAGCGGCAGGTTTAGGTTCGATGAAAAATGCCAGAGGAGCAACTTCGGACAAGGGTTCATCACTGGCTGCGATGATGCCCGACAACATTGGCGACAACGACGAGACACACCTGCTCCTGTGCAGGCGCAGAAGATGCGATAGACAAGCATCGTCGTTGCGCTGAGGATATAAAATAGACATCAAGTGAAAAATTGGGAAAAAGAGATCAAGTATGTACTTAAGAATAGACGCAAAAAAATGGAAAAGAAAAAAAGATCGTCCAACAAAACAGGTTGGAGGGGTATTTTAGTGCATGAACAGCCGTTGTCGAGTACTATCAATGTAGTCAGCAAAGAGCATTGAGGACACAATAGAACGGTATTCTACTCACCCTTCCGCGTCCTCAAACCTCCTTCATCTCCTCCTCTATCTGATTTTCGTCTCCTCCCAATTTACTACTGGACACCGACAACCTCCACGCACGCACAGACGTCTGAAGGAGCCTAAAGGACTTGAGCGGCCCTGCCGATGGGCTGGCAGCATGGGTGCTGGGTGGTTTCTTCGCACTCCATGACATGTTCTGTGAGGGTTCAAAAACATTGTGTTAAGCGATTTCCTTCAAAGAAAAACAGAAAGGAATACACACCTGAATGAAGGTGGCAGCACAGACCTCAACGTTCTCAACCGTCATGGATCCTAGAAACCAGTCCGATGTTGATCCCTCCAAAATCACGACTCGTGACCGCGTGACCACGGGTCGCTCTCTCAAAGTCGTGACTAACATCATTACCCTCACCTTTTGTAGATACCATCGACCCTGCTGTTTCCACGATGAAAGGGATGCCAAGGTACATTAGTATCAATGCCTTTTGCTTTTCAATCTCAAATTTGCGGAAGTTATTTGTGGAATATGTGCCAATTCAAAGCAGGAACAGCGGTGCTCCTCTCGGATAAATATCGTGACTGCAACACAATCCTCGAGGTGATGTTATCATGGTTTTCAGAACGCAGCCGGGGGATTTGGGGTATAAATATACTTCCAGCTTCTTTGCTACCGTGACAACTTAACACTGGTCCCAACAATGTCTGAACTGCCTCAGCTTATCAATAAAGATGGTGCATAGTCCAGGCCAGTAGATGTCGCATTATTAATGTCTTACGCCAGCATTTACTAACCTTGTTGCTGCACATCTGCGAGAAAGGAGTGCTGTTGATTCTCAAACTTTTTTTACACGTCGTCGTTTCGGGCCGTATCTGTTCTCCGAGGGATGAGGACTGTGACTGAAGACATCAGCTTCTACTGCATCCAGTAGAACATCACAAACATGATCATTGAGGAAGTGACGGAGGCTGTGGCAGATGACCCGCAGAACCTCATGAATAGCAACATCAGACTGTTGATCAATTACAGCGGCTTGGATCTGGCAGTCGGCCGATCTTTTCAAGCAGGACAACTACATCGACGATGTATCCAAAATATCCGCCTATCCGCCGCTGATTACGGATACCAATTTAACTACAAGGTGGATCGCATGTCAAACGCAATGGCAAAATGAAGAGAGATTCAGACGAAAGATCGACTTGATGCAGTGTTCTACTTCCATGAACTTATTAGGATGGGAAATAGCCCCACTTGATAAGCGGTGGCTGCACTTTTTTCAGGTGACGGCCCACGGGTTCATTCCCAATGCCTTTGAGGCTTGCAAACTCGATCCTAGACCTCACCCTTGGATCTTGGTCAATCGTAGATTTCTTGCGAGATCACCGCAATCGACTCCTCCGAGCTGAACGGGCGCCATCCACGGATGCCGCCCATGTTATTCTTGCTATCCCTCCGCTTTTCTTAGCGCTGCACATTCATAGTCGTAAAACGATCATCGCGTACCTTTTCCTCTGGGCAAAGGGTATTTGTGAATACGCTTACACTCCGTACCTGATGAAGTCTTTAAAGGCTGAAACTGGAGGGCTCGTTGACCCCAACCGCCCAGTTCTCCAGCGGCGGCCTTCGCCTCATCCCTCTCTCACACGAATACCAACCCCCGGCTACTACGGACTCTGTGAGTATTCTTACCAGACCCACGAATACGTCAGAGGTCTCTAATCTCACGACATACATCCCTTTCGCTGTCTTGGGACCTTTTCATCGACTACTTGCAGAGGGAAATTCGATTGAGACAGCTGTAATGGAGTAAGCCGTTGGTTATATTAAATTCGAACGGTGTGGATGCTCAATTGTTCAACAGCTTCAATGGCTTGTCAATGATTTTAAAACCTGCTGCAGCGCTATGCGTTGGATGGGCAATCACCCTTATCGGCAAGAAACTGGATGGATCCAAGCTCTCAATGTTAGTGTTTCATGCATTTTGGATTGTTTGATGTCGGGGATTAACAGGGTAGTAATAGGGCACAATTTGGACCAGATGGCGCTGAGCAGCTCACCGATGATGAGAAGGAACAACTTCTTGCAATATTTCGGCAAGATCGTTCATCTGCTGGTTAGTGGTATCTCTTAGTACGTCAAACTTTAAGTCAACTAATTAATTAACCGTCCAGACTTTATTGCGAATATCGACCCAATTACCATTGCAGAATCTATCGAAGATTTTACCATATCAAATGACGATGCTCAGGAACAAGAATTGGAGGCACTTGCAGAAGCTATTGAAAATGAAATAAACGAAACCCCTCCTAGTCCAGAGGAGAGCGAGGTAATGGCAGAGATGACCAGAACGCTACATGCAGGTATTTCACCGGTATTATTCACTTAATCTCGAACTTCTAAACATATTTCTATCCGACCAATCCAGACTCTGGTCATAATCCTTTGGTAAAAACTCGGGAAGTAAGCCCATCCAATGCGCAAGTCCCACGTAAGCACTCCCGTTCTGTAAAATTCTCAATACTAACTTAAGCCGCGCGCCGTCCTTTGACATTTAGACACGCCGAAATTGGGCAACTTCAGTTTCATCCGACCTCAGACGGCCAAAAGCCAAGCACGTATTACCCATTACATGGAAGACGAGGGTGCCAGCTCAGATGAAGATGTGGGAATGAACATTCGTCAACCGGATTGGACGCAGGCTGGGAGTGAAGAAGAAGAAGAAGAATCGAAACCATCTAAATCTGCAGCCCTCTCACTTCCTTTGGCTGATGACGTTCTGAGCGCCGGGTTAAACAAGACCGCTCTTGCAGGATCCCATGCGCCCCCCATTCCTGAGCAACCTAAACGACATCTCCGTAGTCGTCGGCAGCCCACTGCTCCAGAAAATCCTCCCGCTCCTGCAAAGGCAGAAGCGTCTGTACCCGTTTCACTGGTACCTCAGGTCATAGACGCCGAAAGCGCCATCCCAAAGCTTACTTTCGCCGGACCTACGGCTGGTCAGCAGTTTAATTATGGCACACAGATCATGCAGTACGGAAGAGACGAGTACGACTGGCAGCGAGACCTCGCAGGAGCAGGGTTTATGGAAGTGTTGGCGGAAACCAAATGGGGCGAAAAGCTTATCACCACTCCATATCTGAGACGCCTCGGTCTTTCCTTCAATACCCGCTACCAGCTCGTCATCTGTACTCAGTGCGCTGAAGGGCTCCCTATCAGCTACATACACACTCACGTCTCCAACCTGGATGCCCGGAGAGTCAACAAAAATTCGTTAGGGATATGGACAGCGACAAAAGTGGCCTATGAATCCATACATCCATGGCCAATTTCTAGGCTTCCATCGAGCAAGGCGCTGCAAAACGACGTTTTGGCATCACTTCTTGCAGCAGGCTTCACCATTCGTAACACTGGAATCGATCCTAATTTTGGTGCGGCACCGGTGCCCGCTTGGTCGCAAATACCTCTTCCGGAGATTCCTGTTCAAGGCAACATTTTGGAGCGTCCTCAGATTCTAGGTCTCCGGGTCTTCGACAATGTTTGGCGCTGCACAAAGTGCGATTTGATTCGAACTAACAAAGCTAGTATGGCAACCCACATGGCGACAGCTCATAAAGGAAATCGGCTGGAAAAACATACGACACGGGCATATGCCCAGATGTTGTCTGAAGTTCCAGGCTGGATGTCATTGTTCGAAGTTTCAAATATTCCAACCAACCTCACATCGCAGAACCAGGTTATCGCCAATAATGAAGATCTGGATAGATCTGCTACTCTAGCACTACTCAGGCAGAAAAAAGCGATTGGACTGGAGGGCATCGAGGTCGTTCCTGATAAGGAAGTTAGGACAGTCCCACCGGTGTTTATGCGAACAGGGGTCGACCAGTTTCTCTCGCCGTTCAATCGCAAGGCATTGCATGAGACCTTTACCCCCGACCGCACCGATCCTGAATATCTTGTGCTCAGGAGCGCCTTACTGCCTACGTTTGTCAACAATGTGGACTTGATGAAGACGGCTCCGACCCATCATTCTATTTATACTAGTATTACCAATTGCACCCCGTGAGTTGACAACTTTTCTTACGCACACAAATTTAGAGCTTATCACATTGTAGTGGACAACCAAGGCAACGCCGCCCGTTTGCTGCACTTACGACAAAAAAGGCTATAGCATCGTATGGTCTTCTCCAGGTTAAATTAGTTTGGGCGCTCATCACAGCTCACCGCATGAACCGGCGCAGACCAAAAAAGCTGAAGAAAAATATGGGCCAATTCTTCAAATTCGATAAGGAGCAGACGGATGTTCTGGAGCACCTATCTAATGCTCTGGAAGAAGGAGATTCACTAGATGAAGATTTGGATATCCTCCTCAATGCAATTTACTTCCCTTCGAGGAACGTGACCGCAGACTCCATTTTCAACTCACCCGTAATTGCTTTCATCGCCCTCATATGTCTAAAGGAGGATGGGTCATATACGAGCATCCACCTGATACCACCCCCGATATCGAAAATCCAGTATCTCATGCGCTTATTTGCACTATGCACATTCAACCACTGGAGGGAAGAACTCGGGCCTGATGGCGATCAAGATGCATGGTTAACGTGAGTTTTCCGTGTAACTCCATTTCAAGAAGCACATTAATAGCTTACTTCATCGACATTCGCAGGCGGTGCAAGAAATATTGCGAACGTTATCTACAGGACCAGAATCTTGCCCCATTTGCCTCGGTCAGATATCTCCTTCACCTCACGAGCATTGCAGCGAAAAGCACGCCTCGTCCAGACTTTATTTGGTGGACCGAAAACACTGTCAAAGTTGGCGATCACACAGTTGATGTCGATCAATTCACCCCGTTCCTTTCTCTCAAAATCGGGGAGATCGAGGAATTCGTCGAGAAGTCCGTCTTACTTGGGACTTGTACTCTTTCTGAGATCGAGGAGAAGTTCAAGGTCTCCAGCCTCAAGGATCCTAGTGGCGATGAAGATGTTTTAGGGAACGGGGTTCTTTTCGACGCACGCAACAATACGTTGGATAATCCAGAATCTGCCGAGATATTCTACGAGATGTTCCGGAAGAAGTGTCTTGGCATGACACGAGATTCTCAGAACGACCTTCGTTTTGATCAGAACAAGTGTATCACTTGGATATCCAACATCCATAAGGCGATGTCAGTCATTCAGCCGCTGTGCCATATCACTCAAGGACCTGGACCGGGTCGTATGTCGGAGGAGTGCATTCACAGTCCCACCAACAGTATGAATTCTGCGAGGAATTTTGCTTTCGATGAGCAGGAGGGGACTGGCGGCTTTCGTTCTGGCTACAACAAGACCTCCTTTGTTACTGATGATCAGAAAGCCGTCTTTCGCCTTCTTCCATACTCTGTCTTTCGACTCCTCTACATCTTAACCCGTCTCATCCGACCAATCGAATTAACCATCCTCCTGGAATTCGTTGTCACTACCCAGGAAGATCGACAAAGCCTTGTAAATACATACAAAGAGCGCATCTGGGCATCGTGGGGACAACCATGGAGTGCGGTGGACTTATCACGCAACCTTCAGGAATTTATGTTCGAGGGGACGGGCTGTAAGATTGGTACCCGTTCTTATCGTCATCTCGCAATTGCTATCCAGCGCCACTTCCCTACGACAAGCTATGACCGATATAATACGGAAAGAGACATCGAAAACCGGACTCTGGCTTTGGCTGCTGATCGCATGGCCGGTCACGGTATCGAAGCCGCCGAAATGAACTACGCACGCAAGTCAGGGGTTACGACCCGCGCAATCACACACGCGCACTTTGTTCGGGTTTCTAAGGACTGGCATGAACTTTTGGGGATTCCGACACGGATTGGTGATAGAAAGTAGACCTGGGTTGCAGATCGGCGCTAGCGCATCAAGAACTCGTCTCCACCCAATTTTTTTTGTACAACACTGATTCAATGACTTGTATATATGTTGATATGGTACTTCACTATACAATGAAACTATATTTATCGGAGGGAAATATTGGAGAGGGAAGTAAGCAGTCCATTTGAATGCGAAAAAAAGCGGATGGGAGGGAAGACTCAAGAGAACGCAAAAGGGCTGGCTAGCGATATGACGATGATGAGGAGCTGCCACAACTGGCATCTATCTACCTGTGGTGTCAGTCGTGATGGGCTACAAAGCTACCAGGGAAGTGTGAACTTACCGGGATTAGTGAGCTGTGGCGCCCTCAAAGACATGGACGATAAGCGGGCCAATGACCCACTCGAACCATTTAGGATCGCACTGCAGTGTCATTGGGATGGATAATAAGTGGTGTGCATTCCTCTTCGATTTATGAATGCATCCTCGCCATTAGCAATCGCACTGGCGGCCATGGACATCAAATGTCCACCAGCCACCACGGCTTTGTAGTTCATGCTGTTCATCCACTCCAAAATTCAAGAGCCTCCACACATCCCACCTCAAAGGGTCGAAAAGACACCCACCCAACGTCCCCACAAATGCGTCAATGCAACCGACTCCGAGAAGCAACGTAGGCCACCTGCGGGCAAGATCGACAGAGGGGCCGCACCGTTGATTGGAATGTACAGGTCCTATGGGCTCGAGTCTGATGGATAAAAGGCGCCCCCAGTTTCTCCACCAGTCCAGTTGGTGCCGTTCAGCTGAAGGAATAAAGAAAAGGGAGAGAAAAAAAACACAAGAAACCAGAACATCGCTCGCAATCGACCGTGACCCTGAACCATATGATACAAAGAGAAGAGAATACGCACCTAAATGGGATGAGAATCATCGTCGAAATTGGAGGAAGTTGCGCTACAGAGACATCGGTATCGAGGATTCGAGGTCGCTGGGTCATCGCTTTTCGTTCGAACTGCAACACACGTGACCTTGTTGATCAACATTTTCCACTCACGATTCTCTATCTCCCACCACCATCACGTACTGCCGCTACGAGAAAGGCGGGGATGTGAACAGGATTGCGCTGGAACTGCCACTGTGGACACATTAGCACTGCAGCACGAGAACGAGGCTGCCAGATCGCACTCTATCGCACTATTTCCATCTTTGTTCTGGCCATGCCTTCCCGCAAGCCCATCCACACGGGCAGTACCCAGCATCAGGTCAGCAACAGTATGTCTTTGAATCCGTGTTTTATGCTCCCTTTTCTGAATATTACAACTTATACCCCGGAGATTCCTCAAATTCGGCCTCTTTGCCCCCCTCACAGTTATCAGACGACATCAGCAACAGCACCATGCCGTGGAACTTACAAAACCGATTGCAAAGGCATGGGTGGGGTGAGCATTGCACAAGGCTAAAACGAGGTTTGTGCATACCCATCGCCGGAAACTTGCTGACGCACCTTTGCCTTTGTTAGTGCTCTGCGTCGAATAGCTCCGCCCCAATGTCGGTTGGCTCATGATAGCAAGGGCATCCTCAACCAGCGAAGTAAGCCATTGCGATTCGCTCGTTGTTCATCCCCCCTCACTCCCCATTCTCATAGGCACGGTATCCATCACAAATGCACGCACCGGCTGACACCCCAGGTAAGTCTTTACCCCCTCTGTTAATTCTGGGGCACGAAATTTTTATGGCGTCGCGAGCGTCAATATATTGCCATACCAAATATGGAAGCATTTGGCATGTTTGGCGCCCAACGGATGGTGTTTTCCTGATCAGTGCTTCAGATCGTATTTTTACTAACACACTCGCAGGATCGCATCAACCCCTCTCTTGATTCTATCCACGTCATAAGTCAATACAAGTGGATTCTACGTCTCGACTTGGATAATATTAACCGGCAGCACACAAGCAATATGTTGGATTTGGGTTAGCAAACGCAACACAAGGGCCTCAATTCCGAGCCTCGCAAGCATGGTATTCTCCTGGTATGTATTTATCAGCTTTTCTTACTTGACGGCACGCATTGCACTGTATATATTCCTTTTCATTCTTATTATCAAGCTCGTTCACGAGCTCGCTTTCTTATTGTACGCACGATTACTCCTTATTTAGGCTTAGTACGGCGCTGCGGCGCATTTATTTCATTCAGCTTTTATTTCGACGGTATTTCCGAGTCTTCCCTCAGTCGTTTGAGCACCCCAATGACTGAGGTAAGACACATATATACTTCTATTTACTTCGTGTACTTACTTATATGTTATGTAGCTTTCGTACCTAGGTGTTTTAATATCACTACAGTCGTTTGGCACCCCAAAGACTGAGCTTTCATACCTAAATTCTAATAGGTTATGGGCCCCGCCCCTGCGCTTAAATCAACCTTTGCTCATACTCGTGAAACTCTGTGCTTACCATGTCCCTGACTACAACCTCGCTTTCCGACTCTCTTTCTTCTTCTATCCCAAAGCTCGACTTGACTGCCTTCAACTGGGCGATATTTTGTGTCCGTTTCCAGGATGTCATTGAAGCAAAAGGTTTTTGGGGCCATTTCGACGGCTCTGAACCTCGTCCTGTAGTGTCAGCAGCAACAACGAGTGCTGAAGGTGATGAGGATGCTCAGGCGAAGCTCGCCGAAAACCTAGTTGTGCAACAATGTCAGTGGGACAAGAACTAACAACAGGCACGACCCAGACGTGGCGCGGCGGCAGGCAGGTTGGTCGGGCGCTTGAGTTCACGAGAGAGAAAGTATATTAGAATAAATATACATGAGATAAATAATGCATACCTGGAGTCCACGAGAGAGAAAGTGAACTCCACAGAGGATAAAAAACGAACATACTGCCTACAAGTGCTTGTACATGTATGGCTACAGCTTGTGATTAGATGAGATGTTAGATAACGAAGCGAACCAAATAGAAAACGGACAATTTTTCTCGTCAAGAACGAGAGGTTTGCGAAATCGTTACTCACCCAGAAGAATCCTCGACTCGACCCTGATGCGCATCTACTCGAAGAAGACCGTGAAGGAACGTTGGGATGCGATCCTTGTGGAGTACACGTCGAAGGGAGCATACGCACAAACGGACTTGTCCGCGAGTTCTTGGATGATCTGCAGGTCAAACGGGAGGAGTTAGCATCGGTTGGGGTGGATATCGACCAGAAGGATTACCGATCAACAATCCTGGCATCCATTCCTTTCGCCCTCTCCAATATCGTATTCGCACAGCTCGCTGCAGCGCGAATGTAGGCTCGTACAAATACCATTGACCTGGACGACCTTATCTCATTGATTAACGAGGAGTTCGACCGCCAGAAGGCGCAGCGAACATGTCAGTATAGAAAGACCAAGAGTGGTGATGACTCAGACGAGACGGTGTCGGCGAGCCCTAGCCCTTTGAGCCGGGGGGGTGGTAAAGACAGCACTGGAAAGCCTCGCGAATGCTGGAATTGCGGTGAGATGGGCCACCTCCGTGCCAGGTGCCCCAATCCCGCGAAGCCTTCAGAGAAATCAAACAACGATGAGGGAACCAAGAAGGCTGGTGGCGCAACCGCCCCGGAGGGAGACTGGGATTCCAATTCAGATGGGGTGTGGGCAGAGGAAGTCGACGGCGATATAGCCGCGTCGAACAGGACCAGCACAAGTCTGGGATTGTTGAATTTGTCGACCTCTGGCATGCTATGGGGTGTGGCAGACCCCCTCTTGCGAAGGGCGATTGGTTTTCCGAGGTGGCTAATACTAAGGATCAGCTAGACAACGACGAATGGGACTCCGAGGACGACTTACCTGCGGATTTCGTCGTGGCGAACGATCCTCCTGTGGAACGTGAAAACCCGGAGGATACCCCCCGAATTCTTTATGCGGCTGCTGATAACACATTCAGCGTGATCATAACTGGCGAGATGGCTATCGACATACCTCATGGTACCGATATTTCACATTTGGGACTCACAGAGGTCTTGGACGCTCCGGACGTCAGCTTCCTTCCAGCGAACTCGACGAGAAGGGCTCGACGGCCACGTTCTCGGATGTCGGGTGCTCTATCCAAGGGCCAGGTGGTCAGGGGATAGGTGAAGGGCTGTGGATTGCGAATGGGCTGGGTGAAAAAGAGGATGAGCTGGGTCAGGTTTACGCAGTGGCGGAAACACCTACTGTGTGTTGTTTGGACCACCAGATGGGGCACATTATGCGTCTGGTTACTCAGGAAGCCGAGAAGGGTTGTGCGATGGGCATGCAATTGGAATCGACGCCGTCTGGTTACCCTGTCATCGACAAGTCCTGGGCGGATGGATTATCTCTATATGAAGTCCCTTTTGAGGGTGAGCCAGAGCTTCTTGCTGTGCGCGAATGGGAAAAAAGGGTTTGGGAGGACGTCGAGGGTGGATATGAGAAGGGAGGTGGTATATTTAAGGATGTGTGGATGGAAATCGGATGCTACGAACAGTCGAGTGGAGTCCTCAACTTCAAAAAGGACAACTGCGAAGAGAAAGGTTCGTCAGCTTGTCATCTCGAGGGGGAGAAATTGGGAGGTTTAGGCGAAAAGAACGCTGATGAACCTGTTATATATGAATTCCCCAGTGACAACCCATCACCATTCCCACTGAATAACCCACCTGCCCAGACTCGTCTCCATATGTCGCCGAAATACCCCACGATCGACCAAACGAGCCAATTAGGGCTGTTGAAACTCCCATACACGAGGCTGAAGTCCACCCAAATGCCGTGCGCTGTTCAGAAGGACGCGCTATCGCTTCTGACAATGCAGAAAGCCCGGAAATCACACAGGACGTCGAATTGGCGATGCCTGGTGCCCCTGAGAGTACGGCTGCAGCTGCAGCAGATCTCGACGATGCTGAGAATGCCGTTCTTGAGGGGGAGAAATCCCCAGACTGTGCGATTGCGGTGGATTTCGTTGGCGAGCGTGCTGGGGTGATGGCTGTTGACTTTGATATGGGTCCGAAATTGTGGGCGGAAGCTATCAACGATGCATTAGCTGCTCAGAGAGCCAACAGACCAATGGGAATTTTTTACACACCTGAAGGAGCCGCTTTTGTGGCTCAACTCGAAATCCTCATGCAAAGGACGACGCTGTGGACAATATCGAACTTGAAGAAGCGCCATTGACGGTACAGGACACGTACAGGACGTCAGATTTCCATGCAGGGCGTATATTTGAAGGGCTCACTCACCTGCGATAATCCTACCCTGTTCAAACCACCTCCTGATCACATCCCTCTTGCTGAATCTGTAGAAGCCATATGTTGTTTGCGCAGAAGACTTAGAGTCAGATGGAGCAGTGCGAGAGCGACACGTCAGACAATTTTGGAATGTCACAGCCACTCATCGGCATGTTGGACCGCCGGATATCACCTCTACCTCAATTTCTGGACCCCCTCAGCCCTCGTTTATTGAACGTCCCACCACCGACGAATTCAGCCTCGTATAGGTTTGAGGAGAAGTGTTGGATTTGGGTTAGCAAACGCGACACGAGGGCCTTGATTCCGAGCCTCGCAAGCATTGCTGCATAGTATTTTCCTGGTATGTATTTCTCAGCTTTTCTTACTTGACGGCGCGCATTGCACCGCCTTGTATATATTCCTTTTCATTCTTATTATCAAGCTCATTCACGAGCTCACTTTCTTATTGTTCTACACACGATTACTCCTTATCTAGGCTTAGTATGGCGCTGCAGCGCATTTATTTCGTTTAGCTTTTAGTTCGACTGTATTTCCGAGTCTCCCCTCAGTCATTTGGCAGAGATTGAGGTAAGACACATATATACTTCTATTTACTTCGTGTACTCGATGTTCGACCCCCCAAAAAAGCCATAACAAATGGTTCTAAGCAGAGGGAATAAGTGAACAGAATTGAGTCAAGACTCAATAGAACCGAAAAGAGTTCAAATTTCAATGTTCAACAGTTCAACCATCGAATACCACGAGACCAAAAGTTCAACATGGTATCACTGGACCATGTTGTTTTGAGTCAACACAATGTTGTGCCTTCGCCCACAAATTGATGAATTAATGCCATCACAAAAGTTCTCAGGTGCGTTTGCCAGCAAATTTTTTTTGGTAGTTTCTGTCTGTATAAGGATAAGTGTTCATATTGAGCACCTTGGAGTGAAAGGGAGCACGAGAAGGGCGGGGAAAAGGGGGATTGAGGGCGTGGGAATAACTAAGCCCCCCAGTTGAAAAAGCATGTGCTTTAGGTCTACTCATCAAAAAGTGAGTTCGGGTGTTGCGGAATAGAAATTGCAAAGGGTATCGTCATTTTGACACCCTCCGCGACGCACCTGATGGGTCTCCCTCATCAAGGGTCTCCCCTACCATGCTCGTACCCTTCCGCATCCACCCCGGTCACTCAAAACGTAGCCCGCATCCCTCAATGAGGGGGGCGGACTTGAAAGCTGGCCTGGTTCGCTTAAATGTGCAAAAGAATACCTATATTGGTGAAAAAACAAGTCAGAAATGGTTAAAAATCAATAATATGACACTTACCAACCTGTTTTTGAGGTTCCACGGTGCGGGATGGCCAAACGAGAGGTGGGTTGAGGTGGTGGTGGTGGTTTCAATTAGAGATCAATACGTGGCAGCGTCATTGATCTCAATTCCGGTACTATCCGAGCCAAAGCCAAGCCAAAGTCCGATTTTTGGGATACTCAGTTTTCAACGATACGCAATGCATTATACCTTTCCAGAAAGCATTTGACAACGCATTTCCGAATCTGAAATCAGCTAAGGATTTGATCCATTCCTCATAATGTTATGACGCATTTTGTATTTTCCTCCCCAAGCCAAAGTCCGATTTTTAGGATACTCAATTTTTCACGATACATGAAGCATTATACCTTTCCGAAAAGCGTTTAAGGACGCATCTCCGAATCTGAAATCAGCTAAGGAATTGATGTGTTCTTCATAATTCTGTGACGGATGTTGTATTTTCCTACCCAAGCCAAAGTCCGATGTTTAGGATACTCAGTTTTCAACGATACATGGAGTATTATACATTGCCGGAAAGCGTTTAGGAACGCATTTCTGAATCTGAAATTAGCTAGGGAATTGATCCATTTCTCATAATTCT
>Ga0307513_10001257_pt1 | contig 36707 bp, 43 predicted proteins | sample 15_EM_MG_FD_202174 | JGI IMG/M metagenome (GOLD analysis project Ga0307513, IMG submission 202174) | Populus trichocarpa ectomycorrhiza microbial communities from riparian zone in the Pacific Northwest, United States - 15_EM | ecosystem: Host-associated > Plants > Roots > Unclassified | place... | reverse complement strand
TTTCCTGGTCCGGTTGTGTGGGTGTACGCCAAGGATCCCCCCCCCCCCCCCCCCCCATCCTCCTCTCCACCGCACCTCCCTTTTCCAATCTTCACTCAGATCCCCTTGCGTAGACCAACCTATGGACACCATCATTCAACAAAAGCACAAAGACAGCATCCCCACCTTTCGGAGGTATCCAGGAATCTATGAAGTAAGAACTTCCCATTAACCAACCCACAAGATAACATTCCGGACGCAAAATATTAATACGATATAACGTCACAAACATGTCGACCGGTTGTAGGAAACTCCTCTTGAACACCTGCTTTACTGAGTGAGATTCACTCTCTTACTAGGCAAGGGTGTGAGTTCCTTGCGATCATGGCTCTACTAAATACCGTGTAAGACGCTGCCCGAGCCTTCCGCACCAAGGAATTGGGAATGTTAATACTACGGCAATACCGTATCATAGTAGCACAGGCTTGTCCTCCGTACTCTCAAGAGAGGGCGAGGCATTCGGACGGATATGCAATCCCCCTATGCATAATTTGGTCCATTATCAAGTCGCCGGCGGTGATATATACTATCTTATGCAAAGCAATGCCCAAACATCCTTGTACCGCGCTCGGTGGCTAGTAGGCTTCGAATTCCGCATGTCATAGTTTATAAGAGGTGATGTAGACTAGCATCATTATTATTATTATACCAACCTTTCAATTTTGGCTTTAGTATTTAGTGGAAAGGGAGTGTGCACATATCTAGATTGGGGTAACGATATTGGAAATGATCGTACCGACACTAGTATGCGCCTCTTGAGCCGGTCTATCGGGGTGTAGTATGATACTATTGCTTTTCACGCCGAATCCTATATAGAAACCCCATCTCCGACGTGATGTCTCTTTAGGTCAAGAAGCAATTCTTTTTATAAAGTCATAATTATTATTGTGTGCTGTAATTCAATAGATCGATGACCATCTCACCCCCTCACCTACTAGATTCACCAGTCCAAGCTCTCTCCGCTGATCCCTCAAGCACACTAACAACAACCTTATTGACTCCGAGACCCATAAAGGCTGGGAAAAAAGCAAAACAAAACAAAACAAGAGCAATATGCCTCGCGCTCACCCTTCCCCCGCAATACCAGGCTACAGACCATCCGCCAATCCTAGCAAGCCAAATCTGATCAAAGCCTTCAACACCCAATCCAAAACTCTCTTCAAACACAAAGCTGGACGCTACAAACATGTGATTTTTCTGGGCATCTACTGGGAGGACGAAGATCAGCCGTGCAAGCAGGAGGTATGATACTCTTCAGCCAATCTCTAACCCAAGCCAACAGAATCTGCCTAGCTAGCCATGGGCGCGGTTTCTAACCTGCCCCGCATGATTTAGGTCTACCTCCTAGCCTCATTCTTCGAAAAAGTATTCCACGCCGGTTCAAAGATCTTTGCCATCCCTAAAGTCAACAGCCAGGGAAGCCTCAATGCCATGATGTCCAAATTCGTTATGGAAAATCAGGGGGTTGATCGGTTGTCGATAGTGTACTACGGCGGGCATGGGACTTCGAGTAATGGACTTGCACTTTGGGCAGCGTGAGTTTGGCGCTTTGTCCTATTTCAATCTCTCATTACAGTTTTTTTTTTTTTGTTTTCCAATTTTTTAGTTATAATACAAATAACGAATATGTGTTTCGGTGGGGGGTCTAGCTAATTCTTATTTCGTCCACAGTTGGCGGCAATCACGCCACCCCCACCGTCTACACTCACCAATCATCGACTGGTTCCGCACTCAACCGATCCTCATGAGCCCAAATGACAGCGGCGACGTCCTCCTCATAATAGACGCCTGCCATTCCTCCGCGGCCGCCAGCGCCCGCGGTTCCGTCTCCAATAGAAAAGTAGAACTCATCGCCGCGGCAACCGCCAACTCCACCACCCCGGGCCCCGGCCATAACTCCTTCACCATCAACCTAATCCGCACAATGAGGGAGCTCATAATATCAGAAGGCAGGTTCTCCATCTCGACGCTGAATCGACACCTTCAACTTCGGGAGGCCTCCCTGAGCGCTACCCCGCACTATTCGGATTTGTCGGCTAACGACTTGCCGAGTATCATGTTGTGCCCTGCAGACGGGAGCGCTGTGCCGGCCGGACCCCGGGCGGGGGAAAGGGGGCAGAAATCGAAGGCGTATTTGAACCTTGTGATTGGGATTAGCCAGGATGTTGATGAGAAGGTCCTTGTGGAGATGGTGGCTTGGTTGAGGAAGTCGGCGCCTGGGATGGTTTGTGAGTGTGAGATGTTGGATGTGCTGAGGAAGGAAACGGGGGCTGTTCCCGGGTCTTCGGGCGGCGGTGTTGGCGCCGGGCAGGTGGTGTTGGATTCCGCGCCTTCTATGGGCGCGGATGATTTGGCTAATATTGCTATTGGAAGATGGGCAGAGTTCTCGGGCACGCGGAAGTGATTGGTTTGTTTCAGTGATATGGTTCAAATGTGGGGGGCTTTGAGTGTTGGTGTATGATACCACAACCCTTATAATTTGACTTTGATATTATAAATGGCAGCTATTTATTCATAACCTGATTCCCCTCTCCCAATTCCCATTCTGACTAGGTATGATAGGGAAACGCCTCTGCGCAAACCAATGCTTCCCAACCCTTGATCGGCAATTACCAGGCACCAGGAGTACTAGAAAAGGGTTAAGGTCTTCGCATATCAGCCAAATCTCAAGACCAAGCTAGCCAGAGATAAACAAGGTACAGTCGTAAAGTTGGGAGAATCACGAAGATGAGAAAAAGTCAAGCAAAGCCTAACGACAAATAGAGCAGTGGAAGGAAAGAATAAGTAGTGAAGGAGACTGCTTGCAAGGCTAGGATGCGTAGCTGATAAGCTGAAAATCAAGCATCATGAGCGAGAGCGAGTGATCAAGTATGACGGTATTGGCTACTGGTGCCATTCGACACCAGGGACCACAGGCGACTAACTATGTCCTTTCCTAGGGTAAAAGATCAAGTTGACAGGAGTAATCCAGCGCAATAATAGGAACTTGATAACCCCCCCGCTTTAGTTGACATTTCACCTGGTTGAAGGAGTGACTCCCCGAACTGACGTGTTTGGAGGGAGATGCGAGAAGGAGCGGGGGACGAGGTGGAGCTTCCGGGGCTGTAGCATTTAAACCTGGGACTGGTTGGGGATCGCACGCTAATGGGCCCAGTCTAACGTACTTGGCCTGGCTTGGTTAAACGGTGGGTGGGTGAAAAAACATATCCCTCTAGATTATCCCCCCAGAACTATAATAGATGAAAATTTACCGTCGATGCTAACATGCGGTAGAGCTACGGCAGCCCTCTCACTCAAAGCGGTACAAACACGATTCTGCTTCCACGGCCACGATACAGCAAGACTTTTGTATACACTCTTGCATAGGAAAACACGAGCATAGTCCCGTGACATTTGCCATTCCGAAACCGAAACCAGTAAGAGAGCGTGTTCCTTCCTTCCTGACTGGTGGTTACTGCATTGCTGGTAAATTTGTATGGTCATCAAACCTATGATAGAAACCTCCCACAAATCTCCTCGTATTATCTGCGGCTATGTAACCCAATTTCACCCACAATCCCAGCCATGCCTGGACGATAGCTCCCCCCAGTCACGTAGCCAGCCAGAGCGAGGAATAATCCACGAGTAAACTCGGAAAAACTCAACTCATAGACACCACACCGCAAGACAACACCAAGTTCTCCAACGCGAACCTCACTCCTATGCGCAGGGTGGCAGCGCCGGCGTTACGACTAATCCCTTACCCCTAAAATTCTAAAATAAACGCCTTTTGAGGGTGGGAATCACTCCCGTACGTTCTCGCCCACTTGTGTCATGTCGGGAGGTTGTGAGTTAACTTACCGGTAGATGTCTAGTGCGATACCACAGCCGGAAATCCGACCTATGAAGGGGGTGTTTCTCCCTTCTACCCCGCGCGGAAGTCTTCCCAGCGCCACGGGTCCAGATAGGTTACATGGTAATCTGATAAAGTATGCCATCTCCGCGAATTGCACTGCTCAAGGAGCCCCCCCTTCCCTGAACGTGATTTCACAAAAGCTCACTCGGAGCCGTGGTTAGGCCATACCAAGCCATTGTGTCGTCGTTTCTTTAGTTTATCCCTAGATTGAAGGTAGGATCTTACGGTATTTATATATTCTCGGCTTGGGCGCACGTGCCCAACTAGTCTGGATCATGCGCGGACACAGCAAGGAGTGACGGCTACGAGTGGTCAAAGTCGTTTGAGCTGTTCTGGATACCTGCCAGAGGCTTCGTACAGTACAGACACAGCGATAACACTAAAACAATGCCACAGCCCCACAACCACAATACCTTCATCCATCGCACTTGCGCCCATCAACTGCCCCATACTCGTCACTCATGCACTTCGAAGCCACTCACCACTAACTACTACCGCCATCAGGTTTCACTGCACACGCTCACTGCCCTAGTCGCACAACCTCTCCCTATCTCCGTACCCAAAATTCACCTATTATAAACGCCCCCAATAACTTCGTGACTCGTTCCAAGGTACACCAACATAGTGCCCCTGGCGGCCCCGATATAAAAAAAAAGTTCCATACATGCCCAAATCCCAGGAGAATCAGAAGGAATAATACAAAGGGCTTGAAAGGTTAAAAAGGAAAAGGAAAAAAAGGCAAGACCCCTAGAACGATGTATACAATAATAGATAGGTGAAACAAAGTTAAGAGAAAAGGGGAAAAAGAAAGAAAGACGTTAGATTAAAACCCCAGCATCTATAACATTTGTGACGAACCGGAACTTGCATCCAACCTGCTTAACAACGTGTCGAATCGGCTGAGGAGATCTGCGATCCGGAACGGTTTTGATATGGCATCGTCCTGTGACGGTTAGCCACCCATTTGGAAGGTTGCGGGTAAGCACAGGCGTGGGTTTAGGGAGGGAAAATATACCATTCCCACTTCAGTCATCTTCGCCACTTGCTCCGGGCGGGCATTGGCGCTAATGCCCATTATTGGAACGTGCCGTCTGATCTTGCCAGACCTTTCCAGCTCTCTGATCTTCACTGTCGCTGTATTTCCATCCATCACGGGCATCTCCATGTCCTATGATTTCCGTGTCAGCACCTCACCCATCACAGACAATGGAAGACCGACCATTAAGATAACGTCGACCTTAGTCGCCCCGTCATTCACGAACTCACTCTTGATGATAAAATCCAATGCCTCCTGCCCATTACCTGCCACATGTGTCACACATCCTTCCTTTCGCAATTGCCTCCTTAGAACCTCCTGATTGATCAGATTATCCTCCACAATCAAGACTCCATAACTAATCTGCCGCCTTTTCGGAACCCCTTCCGTTGCTTTCGGTGGTGGATAGTCTTTGGTTGTTATCACTTCTGGCTTTGGTAGCTCAGAGTATTTCACCGGAGCTGTGTTCGGACCCGGGGAGGGCGCGGTGCTAGATTGACAGGCTTTTATATAGAATGAGAAGGAGCTACCTTTACCCTCCTCAGAATAGACGCCGATCTCTCCACCCTGAATACGACAAAGCCGACGGCAGATGAATAAACCCAGACCTGAACCACCATACGTAACGTGCGTACGGGGAACTTGTTCAAAACGCTTGAAGAGTTTCGTCTGCCACTCGGCGCTAATTCCAATACCGCTATCCTGCATAATGTCAAAAATGTGAACACATGGTAATTTGAATGAAATACCTGAACAGTGACCAGAATGAATACAGGGTCGCCGGTTCCCCATTCTTGGGCCATGTCTTGTGGAAGCCGATCCTCGGATTCTCGGTACATAATTTCGCCATGAGCTGTCGGTCTCTCCAAAGACGCTCCTAGCTTGATGGTAATTTCACGTTTTCCGGCTTGTTGGGAGGTAAATTTGATAGCTTGAGAGGTCAGCGCACGCCCAATACAAAAACCACAATCGCGCGAACCGTTTGTCAAAAGATTCATCTAATACAACTACAGTTAAAAACTAGTCATAGGGCTAGACTGGAAAGACCTACTAAAATTTGCGAGAACCGCGCTGGATCAGCCTTAACCCAATCAACACCCAACTCCTTGTAAGAGTCCTCGAGCTAGTCACTATATCAGCTTGAAGATACCTCGTATAATATCTGGAAAGTAGGAGGGCAAGACTCACGATGAACTCGGAAATGATGCCCTTCACGTGCAATTCAGACTGGAAAATCTTCATCAATTGGGATATAACCGCGTGAATCTGTACATCTACAGGCACGACACTCAGAAGCATCGAGTCTAGCTTACTAAGAGTAAGAACGTCATCTATGATCCGCATCTATCCCTTGTGTTAGCTAAATGCTGCCCCTCTCGTATCCCCCTCCTCTTAACACATAAAAACCAAAAACAGACTTCACATGACTGGTCTACAAACAGACCTGATGCTGCACGCAAACCAAAATTGTGGACGCTGAATCAATCATCTCCTCCAGATCCAAATTGCTATCCTCCCCTTTTTGATATGCGATCAGTGCGCTCAATATCCCATCTGCGCACTGCAACGTTGCGGAAAATGGATTTCGAAGTTCGTGGCTGAATATGTCAATAAAATTTTCCTGCTGTCGTCGCCGCTCGACAGCTTGTGTAGATAGCTGCCGCTGATACTCCTCATTACGTTTGATACTAGTAATGTCAACCAATGTTAAGATGTACCCTGTAACCTCTTCACCCCCGGAAGCCGGCTTCCTTCCGGTCTGCACAACAAGAGAACAAGAAACCCAATACTTCCACCCGGGAGACCGCAAAGGGTCGTTACCCAGCCTGTACTCAAGTTTCATATTCGACCTTGTTGTGACTGCGTTGTCGAAAGATCTGCAGACCCATTCCGCGTCCCCCTTGTAGACCATTTTTCGCCATGCATCGCTTTCGTGCTCCACCGGAAGGCCCATCAAGTTTCGATATGCTTCATTCTCGAACCAGATTTCCCCATTCGCATGTAATATCGCCAGTCCCACCGATATTGTTTCAGCTGTACGTGTGAAGAGCAGTTCACTCTTTCCGAGCTCCTCGGTTCGCTTCATCAACTGCTTCTGTAATTCTACCGCCCGAGCACGGGCCACTCTCTCGGTCTCCTGGTTCACAGCCTCAGTAACTTCTACCCTCGAAAGCCTTGCTCTCCCTGCCGTCGCAGAAAGCTCCTTCATCAGTAATTCTATCCAGAGTCGACAATCTGCATCAACAGGCCTCCGCGGATTCAGCCCGAGTATGAGGAACCCTTGGGTAATTGAGCTGGTGGGCTGAATAGGTATAATGGCAGCGCGGGTAGGTGGCTCGTCAAACCCTCTGCACATAATGGTTTCACCCCCGGGTAAATCGTTCATAGACTTAATCACGGCCGCGTTCTCTTGTCTGGCTTGAGCCATTTCGTTGGCGAAATAGTAAGATCGCTCCTTGAGATCACACTTCCTGGGAGCCAAAATCCCACCTTCAAGAAAACCGATGCTCCCCTCAAGCACGCAGCATTCGCTCTCACCACTAACCCAGGAATCCTCATCAACCAGTGTGCGATAGATGAGCATAAAGGGAGAATCTAGAGGATTATCATGGAAAGCCTCTAGTGCCCGCCCCCAAAAGTCGTCTTCATCTAAATTTCTTACGGAAGCCATTAACGTCCCCATCTTCTGCAGCGTCTCCATCCTCCTGATTGATATGACGTATCGACTGAGCTCATATGCCTGTTCCAGAACCCCCTCGGGTGCACCAGAGTCGCCGATTATTGCTGATATTGTGAAATCAAAATAGCATTCTTCAATCGAATCACCGCGGTTGAGAAACAATTGCTCCGCCCGCTTAACGATAGATCTCCCGTGGCGGAACGCCTCATTGAGTAGTGGCATGAAATAGCTCTGGAGCTCCGACCACCCCTGAGCAAATCCACTCCCAAGAATCTGAGGATCCTTGTCCTGCGCTATCTTGGCCCATTGATCATTATACAAGATCATATGCGACGGGCCCCAATATATCGAGGTAGGGTAAGGCATAGCCATGATCGAGTTGGCCCATGTGCGCAGAGAGCTTGACCACCCATCGAGAGGGCCGCAGGGCGTGGTAGACCTAGAAAAGTGTTAGAAGGCACAAACCCTAGGGAAAACTCATAATACCACTTGACGTTCCCAAGGTTGCGCAGGTGTTGAGTAGAGCTCCTATACAAGGGGTTGTTGATCCAGTCCATCGATGGCCCAGTAAGTTGCGGATACAGTTTACTGCAAGCCGGCTCAGGCTCGGACACCGCGAATATTGGAACGGATGATAGTTTATCCCTATCAGGATCACCGGCCTCGACAACTATGCCACCGGGTTCGAAACCTCCCCCTCGGTTCACTACCTCCTCTTCCTCTTCACCATCCTCAAAACCAACTCGCAGACTATCAGCGAGCTCCTTGTGTAAGCTCCCCATAACCCCAAAGCCTCCATTCGCAAGCCTTTCATCATGTTCACCGGTTACATGCTTTTGAGGTTGCATTTCCACCCGAACCCCTACATTGCCCTGAAAATCATCAGAAGGGCCTGACATAGGACCTTCCCAGTCCGGAAGATTAATGTCCGGTCGATTATGGATGCGAGTAGCGACAATGGCCCTAATATCCTCCACCCCAATATCCATAGACTTGAACATCCACAGTCCACCATCGAATGTCCCACTCTCCCGTACGAACAACTCGTTCAGCAGATGGTCCACTGAATTCTCAGGGTCCGCTCTTGTGCGTAGCGTCCGATAGGCTTCATTCTCCCACAAAGGTTCCGGTCCCTCGAGTGAGGCGATGAGTGTAGGCCTTGGATCCGTTTCCAAAAACTTGAGCAAGAGTTGAGATAATGGAGGGCTTGTCTTTTTCTTGGGCATTCTGAATATACCGGTATTGGAAGGGCTTCAGTCCAGTGCGGAGGAGTGCGGGGAGGGGGGGGGCTGGGCAGGTAGGAAACGGAGAAGGGGGGGAAGATACATACGCGTGCGCGGAGGGAAAAGTCCTCATCCTGATAAGCCAAAGTAGAGTCCAACCGACCAGCGATTAGAGAAGATTATGGGGATCGCCGTCAGTGGAAGAGTTAGGAGAATTTAGACTCCTTACGGTTAGACTAGGGCAGTAATCTCTTGAGATGCTTTTTCTCCTTTCTTTTCTTTTCTTTTCTTTTTTTTTTTCTCCCTCCCTTTTCTTTTTCTTTTTCGTTTCATTTTTCTCACTTTTCCTCAGCTTTCACTTTCCCTTTTCTCTCTCCTACAATTCAGCGCCGTAACGTATCACATTTCCCCCCCCCTGCTCCCGGAGGGTAAGAAATGCCCCGGGAATAGGAACCGAGATGCGTTGATTCGCCACAGGCCTCTGTGCAACATAGCCTGGGGGAGAAATGGCATTGTACCCGCAGTGGGCAGAAGACTCGAGTTCAAGTAGAACCCGACAAAGCCTGACATCATTATGGCCAAAACTCTACGATTTTCGTGGTTCAATCCGACCGTAGTTATCACATCAGGACCGCAATTCGGTGTCATACAAGTGCTTGTGCAAAGCCATGCTTATATATATCCTCAGGATGCTACTCTCGAGTACCGGAATCTCTCTCTACTTTTATGGTGGACACCAGGGGTCCACTCTCCTAGGGTAGGAGCACTCGAGCGCAACACCGACATCAGCAATTCACAAAAGAACAGTTCAGATTGGAGAAGGTGGGGCATCTCACTAGGAAACGCCATGGAGCTTTGACTGCATGATAAGCAAAGTTTGGGCAGCCTTCATCCTGATAGCTGATGGCTAAACACCACCATGCTATTTCTCTAAGAGCTAGTCGATGACCACGTTGAGTTAGCGAGATAGTGACCCCCCATCCTTAGCTCTCCCCTACTGGCAACAACGTTTTGTGGTGTCGCCCGCCGGTGCCGGTATAAACTGGTTCCGGGCGGGTATGGGAGATTCCCATTGCGATGATGGACCCGTCAACCCAAGCATCGTGCTCGTACTCTTCCGGTAGTAGTAAGTATCACGAGTTACCTTACAGCGCCATACTTGTACCGCGTCTGTACTGTACTCGAGCACAAGTACCCGAGCACCTAGGCATGTTCAACCGACCCCTCAAAAGAACCCACCCATCACTTAACGTCCCTATGGGATATTTAAGGAGCAAGCATTCCCCGCCACCTATCATTTTCCCCTGATCCCCACAAAACTTTTCATTCTTCGGCATACCCTCAGGTACAGTCCTTGTTTCAATCGCCTCCCTCTTTGGGCTGATCTGGTGTGCTCAATCGATCGGTTGACAATCGAGGACAGGGTTCTAGGATGTATTGAACAGGGCATTTTAGGATGGGAAAGTTTTTTTTTCGCCTTACCGGTATGATACCGGTACCCGTACTACAGGTGGTTGCCATTGATTGGTAGGTGGGCAGGCCAGGGGTTAGGGGTTGGTCATAATATTTCACTCGAAAAAAACTCCCGGATATCATGGCACGAACGGGGTAGTCTCAGATTTGGCTTGCCCGCCATCACCAATGGGTCTAAGCCTCCTGACAAAGAATTAGAAATTTCGAAGCCTAGTTTGGGGACACAGCACCTCCGAAATTGACGCAAGGGTGTGTTAGGAGATGAATCACTTATGTTACTTTTAAGTTGGTACAATACCTTGTTGACCAATGGATTCTCCCTTAACCCCACCTTCGAGTCAGCAATCCCGGGTTTTGGATGAGCGATACCAGGAATTATGGTGCTAGAGATAGTCGAGTAACGCAAGTTTTGACGGGCCCCAACGCTTCTCACCTAGTGCCCACAGGATGGGTGGCGTGCGCATCCGTTAGGCGTCGAATGTTGAACGCCTTTTACTGCACAAACCTCCCACAGATAGTTGATACTTTCTCACTACCCCGCATGCAACGCCTATCCTAGGCCGGGGTGGGCTGCCACATGCCTAGCTCCTCGGAAGCCTCCCAGCCACTCGACTTCTCTCACTCCACTTCTCCTTCCTCCTTATCTCCAGATCCGCGCACACATCAGAGATGTGGGCATCGTATCAACAGCAATAGAAGGAACCCAGCGAACAGAGCGAAGCACAAAATACAGGTTGAAATGGTACTCAAAGACTCCAATTGTTGATGTTGGTAAGGCTATGATAGCTGACTAGGTTCGGTGGTAGGACAAAAAAAGGAAGATCATATATTAGGCTTAGGGGTATTAGATAACCTTCCCCGTCCCAACGCAGGCACTGGCATTAATTGGACGAGACTCCTAGTGTATTTACGGAGCTCCTCTAAGCCCTACATAGTGATTTATTCCCTACCGAATAGTGTTCTGCGTAAGGTGAGGATCTTCAACCGGGGCAAGTCTCTGACCAGGCGGGGTGCCACGTGGGGGTTTTTTTTTTTTACTGATTATGCTAACGGTGGGAGAGAAAGCCATGAAAATAGGGTCGAGTCGCAACCACCAAGGTAAAAAAGAAAGAAAGATGAGTGGCCGCTAATAAAGAGGTGGAGCTAATGAAGTTGATGGGACACAATACATAGAGGTCTGAGCGCTTCCAATCACAAAGGCCCAGAGCCGAAAACTGCTGCAGGATTGAAGAATTTCTCCCCTCTCTCCATCTCAGTGCTTTGAAATCCTAAAATATTTTTCAAACCAAACACTCAAGCCAGAGAGCTCCACGATCCCGAAATCATAGCACTTTCCAATATTCTATTAATTTGTCCAGCTCCTAATTTTGAGACCGACGAGCACAGATCTAGGTGTCAGACCTCCGCCAGGATCTCTAACAAAGGTGTCCAAATTAGAAGAGCATTCAAGAGCGCAAAAAACCAATTATATAGCTATGTTAGCACTATCTCTTAAGCTATCATTCCTCGCTCAGCTCCTCTACACCTTGCGATCATAACCCCATAACTCTGTTTCTCAAAACTCTTACCATTAACTTATATCAGATATCGGATTTCCATAGAGAACTTGGAAGATGGTTTTGGAATCCAAGAGAGGGCCACGAGGCCAACCCCCATACAAGGGGAGGAGCCTCGCCGTGGGCTCCAGGCTCTTTGGGGGGGGCTTCGTCTCAAAGCTGCTCCCGGAATTCTCCTCTTTTTTTTCACGACCAAGCGGGCTTGGTCTTCCCTCTTGATACAGGCCATGACCACACCTATGCATGGGCCCAGCTGTGTTCTAGCCCAGTCTATCGGTTCCCAAGACAACAGAAGAGCTATGAGAAGGATTAGCGAGATTCGGCATCGGGGGGGGGGGGGGTACCGAAGCCCAGAGCATGGCAAGTAGTAGTGTAATAACGCAGCAGGTGCAATCCCCAACAAAATAGCTTGGGGGTGAAGGATCTATCTATGGCTTGTAGTTTTAAGAGCAGCACCTAGAGCCAATAATCCACCCGGCGTCAGATATTTCCGGTGGGCCCTATCTCTTGGATTGTTGAAACGGTGGAAAATTTTATGCCACCCCTCTCAGCGTCTGGGACAGAGCTTACTAAGGTGCTTTTCATATTCTTCAGCATAATCGCATTTGCTAACATTAGCTATGGTCTGGTGTCTGCGCACCTACGAATTTTTAGTAATTAACAAAATTTGCTTATTAACCTGTATTTCGGACACTCAGAGGGTGGCATAAAATTTCAGCAGTCCAAGAGGCAGTTGTGCGCAAACACCATTTCGAGGAAAGAGCCCATCAACCACCTCTGCCCAGAAACTGTACTACGGACCCAAGGACAAGTTCAGTTCGAGTGCGCTGATAAGAACAGAATGAGTTAGACTCCACCCGTCCGTATCCCGTGATATTACAGATACCCTCCGGATGGGCTCACCGATATCTCCCGCACGGGAAATGTTAGAGACTACCGCAAGGAGAACAGCTAGAGTAGTTAGAGGGATGAGAAATCGTGTGACCGGAGTGCTCTCGCGGAGGTTTGGCTAGCTTCTCTTACATGCGAGCTATCATAACATTTATCATAGCGCCACCGCTAAAAAATAAAAAATAAAAAAAGAGTGCCTGTTCATGTCCTCCTGATGCTTGTCCTTTTTTTCCCAACCCGCCGAAAGCATGAAACGAGTGAGAAGTTATGATTAATCACAAACTCTCGCCCGATCCTCCCATATCGCCTTCGAGCCTGTCAGCCTGCGAGTTAGGCTTGCTCCAGTCCGTAGTCAGGCTCGGCTTAAGCGGGTGCGAGGGGCCCAATACGTATACCAGGAAGGTGGAAGAAGAAAGGGCCGTATCTTATGGATATCTCGAAACCCCCCTTCTTTGGAATCAGCGGAATAAGTGCCGGGGGGGGCAAGCCTCGGCATGGGAAAGTCTGATAAATGGAAGCTTTTGCGTACGTCGGTGGAATTGAGGGCGCATTCAGCATTCGCAACAGAAGACACAATTAGTTAAATACCTGGCCTGTGCTACTGTTATATCGCGTGACCCCCAGAGTCTTATATAGATTCGTTATTCCTCAGTGTGAGGATAGTAAATTATATATGGGAGGAAGCTATTATCCCATTGATATTTCTATATCCCTCTTCTAGTGGCCATCTCTGTGGGTTCCTTTCTCGATGTCTTTTCGGTTTCGATTATGATTTGACTGCGACGATGTTTATCCCTGGCAGGTTTACGGAACTCTGTTGATTAGCTTTTTTTTATTTTTATTTTTTTACCCGGTATTAATATCTGTAGTAATTGGTTGGTTTTCATCATCAGGCTAGTTGGGAGTTTCTTTCAAGTTCTGAAATGCTTCTGACTGGGGCTAGTTAGTCTCTAGTTGTCCTGGTCCGGCTATGTACAGAGCGGTATAATTGTATTTCGAGCTTCTATTCCAATAGATGTTTAAAGAATTGGGAAGAGTATCTATCATACCCTCTTTAGCAAGCCATATAATATATTCATATAATATATCACACGTATTATCTCCTAATCTGTAAGCTAGGGTTCTGATTTCCTAAGTTGGAAGCCTGTAGCTTTTCCATTCGAACATAATCCAGGATTGGAAGACCGTGATATTGGCTTTAACGTATCAAGTTTCGAGCTTCACAGTGCCCGAGTATAAAATTCCTCCCGCCTGCTTTTTTCCTGTACCGGGGGCCGAATGGATTGTCTATCCCATTTCACTATTCAGAGGGGTTGGGATAGGCAAGGTATTTCGGATACTATCAGTTGGAGAGGGAGGGGTGGTAGCAATGGCCAATATAAAGAAAAAAACGGAACCATCTCTGGTAAAAAGAACGCTAGGAAGGGAAGAGGGGGAAAAAGGACTCGAGGAAGCTGGCTACTGTGTTTGTGCTGTTTGCATCATACCCCCTCTGCTCCTGGGGGATCTCACCACTGTCCTCGTATGATGGCTGGCTCTCGTCCTCCGGACTGGGCGGTCGAGGAAGCCAGACTTTTTGTACCTCTCCGGAAGTGCTCTCCCCATGAATCCTCACAATCACCTTCGCCAATGTAAGCCTATAAAATACTGGCCTGCTGTCCACCAACCAACAGACCTATAAATCAACCCGACTCACGGGCCGAGCAGCTCAAGTCCGGGATCTACAGGTAATCTTGATACCTCGACTACCCCAAAATTCAGAATACTCGACGAGCAAAGGCACGCACAGCACGACAGGGGAGGAACAAATCGAACAAAGGCTTCCTTGGATACGTATGATATTACATTAACCTAACATAACGTAAAGCTCCAGTCGTGATATATACATCCGTCCATCCAATCCATCCTACCAGATTATTTCCAATACAGGCCGAAATGGCGACACGCTAGAAATTGAAAACAGACAGGAGCGGAGAGATGAAGAAAGAAGAAAGGAAAACGTAACAACAGCTAGATAAATACAAAACTTCTGCTCCCATTAAAGTTACCCCACTGGTTCCCATGTTTATGAAACGAAATGATATGAGCTGAAATGAAACGAAATGGAATCGTAAAAAAGGAAACGAACAGAAAAGAAAAGAAAAGAAACTCGCGTCTACCTCATAATCCAAAAAAAACGTATCATACCAGAAACATGGGTCAAAATAAAAAGCAAAGAAATAAAAGCACAAACATAAAACAAAAAACTCCATAAAAATACATCCCCCAACCGGCCACCCTCCTACAAGGCCAACCAACCCCCAACCCAATCCAGATCCAGATCCCATCCTAACCCCAATCCCAATCCCAATCCTAGTCCCAATGCCAATCCCAATTCCAAAATCCCAATCACAGCGTCCTCCGCCTAACCGCTACCGCACCCGCCGGTCCCATTACTAACACTGCCGCAAGTCTCAATACCCCCTTCCAACCGAGCCCTTCTTGCAACTCTTCCTCCAAAGCGTTCGCGCCAGGATAGTACTCTCCATAGGCGTTCTCCATCCCGCTGCTGGTGGATTGTTCACTAGTGGAGGTGCTTGGGACAAAGTACATGAAGTCCATGTCTTCCCAGGGGCCCGATGTTGGAGCTGTAGGGGCGAGCGAGGGGGAGGCGGTTTTGGAAGAGAATATGCGGGACGAGAGGGCTCTGGCGAGAATGGCTATGTGAGGAGCGAGGTACTGCAGGGCAAAGTAGCTGGCTATCAGGCTAGTGGCAAAGAGCAGAGATATAGTGAAGCGGCGGATGCGTCGGGGAGTAAAGTGCCCTCGTAATTGGGCAGCGACGGCGTATGGTTTATCCAAGAAGTAATCTAAAAAGTCCTCACTTATCTCCTCCTCGTTTCCTTCACTCCTCCCTTCACCACCCTTCAATCCCTCTCCCCGATGATACACTGCCACAGCAGCAAACAACACCAAGTACGGCACAAGCGCCCACGCAGGGTTGAACCCCGCCATGGGACTCCCAACTTCAGGCTTTACAAAAAGCTGTGCGATCCCATTAACTGTCCAGATCAGAAGTGTGAGCGGCAGCATAGTAAGCCACATTATAATAACCGCGTTCGAGGCGAAGTGCACCGGGCCAGCGACGCGCCGGACGATGTGGGCTGGGGAGATAGAGGGGAGAGTTAGAAACGGGAGGCGGTGGATCACTTCTACGGTGATATTCTCCGAGAGTAGGTTTGACGGCTGTTTCTCGGGTTCTCGTGTCGCGAGGGTGGCAGGAGCATCGGCGGCGGGGGCTGGGGGAGTGGCAGTGGATATCTGCTCAGGGAAGAAATCACTCCTAGAAACACTCCTAGAAACAGACTTCACCCCCGAACCGTCCTTCAAGTTTATCGCAGGGGCGAGAGGACCCCGTGTCGGAAGGAATATAGAAGATGCGGGAGTCGTAATTGTAGATCCCCCAGCAAGACTTGGCGGTGGTGGGGATGGTGCTCGCGAGGCAGGCTCCGAAATGTCCATGAACGGAGACGCAGTTCCCGATCCACTAAAAACCACCTCCGGCGTTGACGGCCGCGCAAATTCCTGGGAAATCAGTCTCGAGACATCAGGGGCCTTTGGTGGGAGATTCGTATATGACGAAGACGAGACTTGGGGAGTTCCGGGGAGGCTATATGATAGTCGGGATACCGGCGGCGCGGGGGTGCTCGGCCCGCTGTGGAAGTGGGTTGTAAAGGGCTTGACTTCTGGGGAGCTGTAGGAGCGTGAGAGTTGTCTTGCAGGCTCTGGAGTGCTGGGGACGCTATATGAGTGTGAATATGAGGGCAAACTTGACGGTCGGGGACTAGCCGATCGGCGGAGGTATGGGCAATCATGCCCGTCATGCCCATGCCCGTGTCTGCTCTCCGAGTCGGCGGTCTCGTCTGGCTCCTCAATCTTCGGGGCTTCAGCCGTAGGCTTCTCTTCCTCAACCTTCCTTTCCTCAATCTTTGTTTCCTCAGCTTCGACGACTGATGCCGCCTCACTCGGGGGTGGAGTTATCGTCCCGGTTGGAGCGACGTCTTTACTACTAGTATTTGTGCTTGTACCAGTAATTGAAATACTCTCTCTCGAGTTCTCCCTCGAATATAGCAGGCTCTTCCTCCTCGCCGGGGTTGTCGGAGGGGTCGGCGGGATTTGCGCCCCCCCAGACCGTCTCGCGGGAGTGACTGGATAATTGGTTATAAGCTTTGGTCGTTCCGGTGGTGAGTATATCTTACTTGTTGGTGGCATCGGATCATTACTACTATTCGTTTCGCTCAACACCTGCGGTTGTTGCTGAGGAGCGGTATACCTCAAAGGTGTGGTCTCAGGCGTAAGCGGTCCGTTCGCAAGTTGCTGCTGCGCAAAGTAAAATGAGGATTTCAAGGGAGTCGTGTCAGGCGTTAAAGTCGTCAAATTCGTAAGTTTCGCGGTTGTTGCTTCTATTACTTCTGCTCTCTCCCTTCGCTCTATTATTCCCTGCGGGCTTTCCTCTTCTACCGGTGTGAGGGCGGGTTCTTTAAGCTTCAGCGACGAAGATCTTGATAGTGTCGGCGTAGGTGCAGGACTTGTCCTGCTGCTGCTGCTTCCGTGATGATGTCCCGCGATCCCAATGATACAGTCTATGCAGCCAGACTGGGCGGCTGTGAACTCAATCTTCTTGCTGCCGTCGGGCGTGTTCGGCCTCGAGGCTGTTCGTGGCCGACCGAAATGATCGGTATCGCTATCGATCACCCCCGCAAACCCTGAACTACTCTCTGGAGACGGACAAAAAGGTACGAGCGGTCTTGTCTTCTCTGAAAAAGCCCTTCCAAAGTATCCTTCGTTCCGCGATTCCTCCGGCGAAGACTCGATGAGTGGGTATATGCGCTCGATCTCGGCCTTTGCCAACGACGAATCCTCCTCTTCAACTATACTTTCTAGGAGGGATAATTTCGTGCCCAAGGAGCTACTATTACTCGATCGGAAAGACGAACTACCTTCATCGTCTTCATCTTCGTATTCGTCCTCTTCGCCCTCCTCTTCTTCTTCTTCTTCTGCTTCATCCTCGCTTCCATCACCTCCATCGCACGGTCGCATCAGGTTGCTCGGAAGTGAAGGTGTAGGGCCGAATATCGCAAGGAATGGATTTTTAGGCGATAAGGGCATAGTCCCTTGCGCAGGGGAATCCATCGTTGTTACAAGATAAAACCAAAAAAGATATTAATAAAAAAAGATAAAATAGAAATTCGTAAAAATTTAAAAAACTAGAAGAATTATAATAACGGGAAGACAGATATAATGTTTCCAGAAACAAAAGCCAATAATAAACGAAAAAGAAAAGAAAAAGTCGTGCTTTCGTCGATATATTCCTGTAGTGTTAGTAGCAGCTTAAGAAATCAAAAGAGGAGAAGAGAGAGGGGGGGAAGAAGATGGGGTCGGGGAGGGGGGTGGGCGGAAGCGAATTATGTATCTCCGGGTCTTCTCTAAGGCCGACGCCACAAGAACTGCAAAGCATCTGCAGCTTTCAGCGTTCAAGAGATGGGTGGATGGACTGGGAAGTCTCCAGTTGGCCCGCACGAGGGAGGTAAGGGAAGACGTGCGAATAGAAATCTATCCCTCTCACTCAGCACGAGTAAACCCGACGTGGCAGTGGAGTTGGATGGAACAGCAGGGTTAGGTGAGAACAGCGACGTGGGGAGACGTCTGTGGTGGAGATTGTTTTAACCACCCCGAAAGTTCTAGATGAAGAAACGGAAAGGCAAAAACGAAACCGAGAGAAAAAAAGTGATGTCTCAAGAAACAGAGTGTTGCAGCGCCTAAACGGAGAGATGCAGCAAGTATCTCCAACAATTACGGAACCGCACGAATTGGTACTGTAGGCATCGTATCATACTGTGCAGTGCACCATCCCAGCCCAACCACCCAATTGATACTGTGCATCACCCTCCACCAGTCCGTCACTCGCCCATAGGTCACCGGAGCGCCAGAGCTTTTTCTGTTTCTCTTCCTCACGAGACAGGACAGGAACGGTACCTCCCCCCTCCCCCCCCCCATGCCAGCCTCTCCCATAAAATTTTCACCAACGCTCCGAATATTAATAAAGCCAATCCCGCGTTTACAATAACTTCTCGCTTAGAAAAGAATATCATAGCAGGACCCAACTCCAAGTTTCCCCACGCCCTACCGCTTGGACAAACCCGGCTAGCCCTATCGAGCTAGTATCTGAGCTCCAACCAGTTAGTCGTGGCGGAATAAAGCTGGCGTGGTCGATGGCTGTGTGTTGCGTTGGGTGGCGACGTGCGACCGTGCGAGGAGAATGAAAGCAAAAATAATAAAAATACCGGTAGCGATACTACAAGCGGTTGGAACCGCCGTGAGGAAAATAGACGAAACAAACCATCAGAGGAAGAGAGGGAGAGAAACTTTGGCATGATTTACAAGTCACGGGCGCGTACTGTATCATGTACCGGTACGGGAGGGAAGGGGCCATGTATCTTCGAGTGATATTTTGGGAATGGATTTAAGGGGATTGTTGAGATTTGTTACTGGCTTAATTGTCGAAGTTGGAGCGCAAGTCCAATACGGGTACTACCAGTGAGTACCTTGGAGGGTACAAAGTTAGGAGCCCATCAACCGGAGAAGGCAGGGATAGATTTGGCTGGTTAGCCTCAAATAACTGTTCCATAACTTCTTGTCGGACCTTGTACCTTAATCCGCGCCCTCCCGGCCCGGTACCTGCGTGACGGTACCATATCTCCGCCACTCCCCCTTGTGCTTGCGGTGCCGCCATATGGTTGCAAATTCCATCAGTTCCTACTCGCACCCTTACGGTACGGCAGTCACTATCCCAAGCTATCCCAGATTAGCCCAATCCCCCTTTTTCAGCGCTACAGACTCGCAATATCCATCGTGCCAGCAATGGGGAAAATCTTCCTTGAAAGGGGGCCGTCACTATTACTATCACCGCCATCGCTGCCGATGTCTTCAATACAGTACACAGTACACCTACTTGAGTAAGTAAGTTCAAATCAAAGACACTCCACAATGCGAGTGATAGGGGGAAATTAGCCTCGGCAGGTGTAAGGTATATGCCAGGTGCGGTGGAGGAGAGAACTCAACATAACGGACCATACTAGAACAAGTCAGCTGCAGGGGATGGTAAGGGTATCCCCATCAAGATATCAACAATTCTTCTCTTACGGTAAACTTTGCTCCAAGTTACCGGTGTTGAATCGAGTACTTGAGTAAAGCGAATTGAAGCAAAAGTGGATTAAATTGAGCCTCCCGACTCACTTCCTCGGGGCTCCTTCACATGTGCTTGCAGAATCAAGTCAGCTAAATTGTTACGATACCGTAAGAGCCGCCTGCCAAGACAGGGTTAGGGCTCCATCATCCACCAGAAAAACCGCGGCTCTACGGATCATCCCAGCGAACGAGAAACCCCGCAACCCCTCTTTTCTTCTCCTTCTCCTTCTCCTACCTCCCTCCTCCTCTCCCCATCTGAAGTCGACCCCCATCATCATCACCTTCCGCCGGTATGGCCTACTCGCTCAATCAGCCCTACCCTGCAGGAACGACTTGACCAAACTTGCCCTCCAACGAGCACAATCAGAAAGACCGTTGCTTTACACGTCGCACGTGTAACCCTGCCAGCGAAGCATCTGTCCACCAGTAATCCTTGTCACTCATGCATCATGCATAACAGATATGAACAAGTCCGGGCTGGAGTAACCCGTTGTGGAAATGTAGATCTGTATTTTTTTGCTTTGGTTGGCTCGATGCAGATGTGTGTCTGATGCGTTTGCAGAATTGAATTGTTTCTTTTGCTTGCTTCTTTTTTGCGCGGGCATATTCAAGTAGGAGGGAGCTCGCGGTGAGAGAGGAAGAAGGGGCGAAATGGGTCAAATTGAAGTTGGGCTGGGAGGCGATGGTGGTGGTAATGCCGTAATGGTGAGTGATCCTACTCTTGGCTTACGAACGGGTATGACAACTCTCTCAGGTACGGTGTCTGTCTGATAGACGAACCCGCTGCTATGGGATCTTTTCTTCTTCTTCAAGCTGGTGGTGATTTTGCTGTTAGGCGAGGCTTAGTTAAGTTACGCAAGTTTGCTCGAGACTAAGTGACCGCCCCTCTCTCTTGACGCAGGTACGTATCACACCTCATCAGACTTCCTCCACTACCTATAATATCCCACAGTATGAATACCGTGAGTGCCATGGCCATCGCAGCCCATTGCACTTTTCGATACGATGTGACGCCCATACGATACGAGCATCCTACCGGTGCCGGCACCATTGTCTGCTCCCACTCCCCAATCGAACAAACCCAATCACGCCCAACCCTTCCATGCGCCTTCCACGCCTACCCAAAATAATTCGCAACCCCCATCCCATAAATATAACACACTGTACTTTGCCCATGCCCCATGCCCTAACACTCACCACAAGAAGGCGAATATTCGGGAGCAAAGATCATTGGCCAGGACCCCCTACCGGTGATCGGCGATACCAGTCACGGGGTATCACTCGATGTTTGTCTCGCCTTAGCCGGGATTATCCTGGGTGTGTTGGGCGGTGAGTGGGGGGTAGGTGAGCGATTGGTTGTGATTGGGGCGAGGGAGATTCTGTGCGGTATTTAGGGATTGGATGAGATGAATGGTGAGACGGATGTGAAGGAGGGGGAATGGATGAGCTCGCGATGGGATGAGAAGCGTCTTGAGGGATTTGGATTAGAGAGGTGGTTTGTTCCCGGCGAGGGGCTCAGGTTGCGATGCCGTACTGCACAAGCACAGCACCCGAGCGATGGACCTCTTTTTCCCCTTTAAAACTTTGGAAGTGGGGCAGGAGATAATGAGTGATTCGGTTATGGTATCGTACCATTCATGTCTGCAGGCACCAGATTTGGCGGGGGTTTCCATAGCTTGAACCCGCGGGCCGTAATCCGTATTTCGGAGACCTAAGTGACGAAGAATAATGACCTTTTCCTCTTCTAATCTTTTACTTTTAGGGGTATCGTAATGTTCCACTTCGCCTGATCCTTTGCTCCTCCCTCCTTTCCCTACCCACTTTGGTACTTGACGTTTCTTAAAGTAGTCAAGTCTCCAGCCCTACCTAATGTACAGTACGTGAATGTAACTGTTGGCAACTTCGAGGGAGACCAACAACGGGTTCCGCGGGTACACCTCACATGTGGGGTAAATTTTTCTCATCCATTAATCGCCAGCCCCTTAGGCTCTTGAAGTAGCGAGAGGACCGCAGACACTACTGGTGTGAGAAAAGGGGAACTGCCGAACAAATGAGAGCCAACCAATATTTGCGAAATCACTGGCTATCACTCGAGAAACCATTTCCTGTGCTTGTTGGTGCAGGCGTTCCATATTATGTTCTCGGGCACCTCATTGAAGTCCCACTTCCTGTGAAATTGAGGTGCAAGTTGGGACTAGCGATTTTCGTCTTGTCCTCCCTTTTTCCTAATAATAGTCAGATATATAGAGCATATTATTAAGAAATGCTATTGTGACATACTTGCTCACATCATATATATGAAGAAGTAGTTTGGGCACGCCTGTAGGATGGCCCTCAACTCCCCACATAGCTCCATTGCGTTTGGCGGACGATTAATTGAGACCTCACCAACGCTCAGGCCAGGTCGGTGACAGACCACCGAGAACAATATACGATAATCGTGGGTTGCATAGCCCTCCGTGCCCTCCGTGCCAGGTCCAGTTTTGCTACACCCCCCACCACAACTCGGAACCACGCTAGACTTCTCACCATTCTCCGCAATACAAACGTATCCCGAGTGAGAATCGATGATTACTTCGGGAGCGGAATTTATCCTCATGTCATCCCCCCCCTCCCCCCCCTCCCCCACGAGCTAGAGAAAATTTCTTATTATAGTACCGGCATCATAGGCACCACGGCTTCCATGCGCAATTCCTACATTTCGCAAACCTTTACAGCGTTTTGCTCGATCCGTGCTCAAAATACCCATCCCCCCAATGTAGCCCAGGAACTAGCACCCAGAGCAGAGCACCCCCCTCCCCTCCATTTAAAACTAAGAAAGAATCTCCTACTTAAGGATGATCAAGAACACCCTCTATCAAAACCTACCAGCAGACCAGGAAAAAAAAATCCACCCACCCACCCACCCTCCCTGTTACAAAAAAGTCACGAAATCCAGCTTTGGGTGGGATGAGTGCCTGTTCCTGAACTGACATACTGTACCATGAAATACCCAGCCGGCGCAGTGGCCAACATGTCAAGAACTAATCAACCCCTATCGCAGTTATCGGGAGCCTAGATGTTCAATTCACGCTTTCATGCGACGGGTCATTATTGAACGATCCGTCATGAGGGGCGGGAGGATTAGAATGAATCCTGCATTATAGGAAACTGGCTTTCAATCGATGGGGTTTCGGGGGTTATCAATCCTGCTAGCTTACATACGGGGTGGTAGAATCCGACTCTGGACCTCAAGATAGAACTTAGGGTCGGCGATCGGTGGGGTAGCGGAAAAGGAGGAAGGGAATTTCTTTTGCTTCATTTGTCTTGGAAAAGGAGCTGTGTTTCGACATCCGGGGTCCTTCAAAGCGGTGGGTTCAATGGTGCTTTTTCCATTGCGGCGTGCTCGAACCCACGAGGGTCTGGATTTTCGATACTTGCGGTTGGAGACTTGGAGTGGTTTCTGTGGGAGAGGTTAGTGGGGGGCTTAGGACGAGGTATGACCGTTAGTCTTCTGATGTCGCTCGGGAGATGTACTGCACTGGCCTAGGGGTAAGTTGGTACAAATTTGCGTATTACGACATACGGAGCACTCTAGACACCGTGGTACTGAGGCACAGTGAGGAGGGATCTGAGGGGGGGGGGGGAGCAGACGTCTAGGGTCGCGATTTCGAAGATTGAGATGGTCGATAAAGAGATTGGATGTCTTCTCTCATCCCCTATCACTCGAAAGTTTCATTCTTTTACGGTAAAAAGTTGTTTATTGTGAATAATCTCTAATGTAGAATTTATATAATTGTACTTCCCACAGCGTGTATAATATCAGTACACAGCTGTAGAATAACAAAAGGAACCATTCAACTTATAATCCATACCTTATATCTCATAACCCATTAGCAAAGAGAAACGCCTATGCCATTTATTATCCAGCCAATCAAAAAAAGGTAAAAAACAATACCCCTACACTCAAGCTACCCCTTCTTCCTCCTCAGCCTCATCATCAATCAACCCTCCCCCCTCCTTCAAAAACCAAGCCCACCAGGCCCCGACCGTGGCGATCCCCGCCATAACCCAAAACACACACCCGACGACCCCACCCTCCAGCCCAGCTGCGTACAGCACTCCGCCTGTAACTGGGCCCACGGCGCGAGATCCGCTAGACAGGGAACTCCCGACTCCGTGTACCGTTCCCAGAACGCTCCTTCTCTCGACAGAGTTGGTCAATAGTATCACGCTACCGGGAAGCGCGAACGTGCGCGCGGTGACTTGCAGTAGTAAGACACCGACGATGGAAGCCCACACCAGCCACCCACTTGCCGCCTGTTCGGGCGGTGACGTAGACGGCACACGGGCAATGAATGGGGTGAGGAAGTATGCTATTGGGAAAATAATGCAGGAGATACGGAAGCTGTGTAATAGGCCTAATCTCGCCTGGAGCGGGGGGTAGAGGAGTAGTTGCATTAGGATCCCTATAGCGCCGAGGTAGGACATTGCGATGCCGACTTGGGTTGCTGGGAGGCCTAGTCCTCCTGTAAACTTGAAAGGGGATGAAGGATGGGGTGTGAGGGAGCGAGGTGTTGAGAGAAATATCGCCCAGAGATGCATGAATGTCGCATTGTGGAGGGGGAGGATTGCAAAGGCAATTAGGGTGAAGATAATGTTCTTTGTGAAGATCTTCCGGGGAGTCGGGCGTCTGGGATGTTTCTTCGGCTCGACAGGTATAGACCGAATAGAGGCAGAGGAAGAAGGCAAAGGTGTTGCTGAGCCCACTACGGTAGCATCGTCGTCGTCGTCACCTTCGAGGTCCGTCACGAGTTGGTACTCTCCCAGCTCGTCTGTTTTCGGAGAATTCACCCTGCGAGTGACCATGCCGTATAAACGTTTCGCAAAGAAAGTAATCCCCCGTCCAATTCTCAACCCGATATCCGTTCTATTCCTATACCTTTTCGACTCGAGCGTCTCTTCTAGGAAGAGAAATCCTAATAGCATACTCATGCATAGAAACACCGCACTGGCAAGGTTGGGCAGGGCATACCGCCACCGGCGCATCCATTCCACCCGGCCGAACAGCCCGGGGTAGGTACTTGCAGGGTCAGCCAGAATCCCACCGATAGCCGGGCCAACAATGATCCCAATATTAAAACACATGGGCATAATCAAGAAGGCCCTGCTATGGTACTTTTTCTCGAAGACGACTTCTGCGACCATGGTCCGCAGAACGCCCACGTTTCCATTCAGGCAACCGCCTAGGATGCGAAAGGTTAGCGCCATAGCGAGATTCTCCGAAAAGCCGAATCCAATCACTGATATCGCAGTCCCCGCGAGGCCGAAGAGGATGCAGGGCTTTCGGCCCATCTTGTCTGATAAGCGACCCCACCACACGCCGGTTAGGCACTGTGCAAGGGCGAAAGAGGAGGCTATTAATCCGGCCTGGCGGGATATTGTCTCTGCACTGGGAGGCGGCTTGTTTGGCGGGTGGAAAGAGGAAAGGTAGTAGTATAGGTAGGATGCTATAGAGGTTTGCGTGAGTGGTTCGGAGAAGCGGCAGAGGGTTAGGATGATCAGTTGTGATTTTCGAGGTAGAGAAAGCCATGTTACTGGTTTTTCCTCGGGGCTTTGAGAAGACGCTGGTGGAGGGGAAGGAGGGTCCTCTGGGGTATCGATATCTGCCAGCAACCTCCTCTCATCCCCCAGGCCGCTGGACGACGGAGATGGTAACATGTAATTTTTCCAATCCCTGCTTGTCTGTTTCTGCATCTGTGTCTGAGTGTGCGGCTGCGCGAGGGGCAAGTGCTCATCACTCTCACCCGTTGTCATAGTCCCGTAATCGAAGTGACGATAATATGTAGAAGGCCTCGCTGGAGAGGTATTTGTGGCGAGAGGGGAAGAAGATTTTTCGGGCGAGGCCGACAAGGTTTTCTTCCCAGGGCAGGTGCGGACCCTGGCACACCAACCTAAAATTTCCACCTCGCCGCTGCTATAGCGTCTAGCCAGGATTGGCAGTTTATCGTCTGCTTCACAGCCATCTTGGGTTGAACTCGACCTTTCCGGCAGCTGCTGTGGCGGGTCACGGGGATTCCTGGGCATGGGTCGTTGTCACGACGTTGGACTGGAGCCGTTGTGCGGGAATGGAAATTTGCAGGGGAGTACCACTAATGAGAGTACTAGCAATGATAGTCTTTGAAGTAGAAGGAGGAGGAGGAGGGAGGAGGGAGGAGGGAGGAGGAGGAGCAGAGCCAAAGTATTATTGCAACGTTCTTTCCTCTTCTCACCCCAACTCCTTCTTCCTAGAAAACACCATCTTTCTAATGATGGCCCAAGCTCTGCGCGGTGAGTTGATACCCCTTACACCGGGTTAAGGTGAAGACACCTGATCTCGAGATTCAGGTCCGGGTAGGTACTTGGCTGCCATATGGGGTTTCGCCATGCGGATTTAGGTTGGGTGAAACCTACTTTTGGCATGGTTACGAGAGCTTGCTGCGATTGATTGCTTAAAGTTTTCTATTTGTGGCAGGATGAAAGCTTCAGTATGATAATATTATCATACACTACGGGCACAAGTATAGATTGTAGGGGTCATGCGTATTGGGCCCCGGATATGGGCTATTGCCTATTGGACATCCTGATGCGATTTTTAATAGTGTTATATTGTCGTGGTATCAAGACTTTTCTATTGAGGTCGACGACATACCGTAGAGCAGGCGGGGCACAAACTAGGAACGTTCCGTAACCCACACCCCATTAAATTTATAATTATTATTACAAGTATTATCGCAACCCCAACTCCTTAGTTTTCCAAGAACCCCTAACCAACTCTAGTAACGCCCTTCCTACCCGTATCGTACCGGGGTCCGACAGGAAGCTAACTTAGACTATGGAATGTTGTTTGAGGTTAATCGGCCAAATGTGTCACTGTCTGTTCCGGCTAACGGGTTACTACCCTTGTAATGCGGAGTCATCAAGCAATGACATCCAAAACCTAAACTTAACCAATCCGCCTCCTCCTCGGTCTCATCACCCCATCACCACCACCACCTATACCGTATCATATCATACCCCATCCAAACAATGGCCCTTCAAACTCTCAAAATCCCAACCCCGACGCCTGATGAGGCTCCCTCTGCCCGAGCCCTAATTTCAACTTTATCCCTGACTCCCAATCCCGAAGGCGGCTACCTCAAACGTACACATACAAACCCCACAACCATCACCTCTCCCCTCCCCGGACAAACCGACGAGACGCGTCCTCTAAATACGTCCATCTTCTACCTCCTAACTGCACACTCGCCCATCGGGAATTTCCACAAGAACCGGTCCCTGATCTTGCACACGGCAGTTAAGGGACGCGGGCGATATGTGCTCATTCATGAGAGTGGAAAGGTGGAGACGTTTGTTGTAGGATGCGATATTGAAGGGGGAGAAGTGGCCCAGTGGGTTGTTGAAGGTGGGGTTTGGAAGGCTTCTATGTTGGAGGAGGGGGCGGAGGTTTTACTTATAACAGAGGTACGGTTGGCTTGTTAACCTTATCTCGGTGATGGAAGTAGAGAGGTGATGGTAACGAATGGAGCGGTGACAGGTTGTAGTTCCCGGCTGGGACGCTTCGGACCATGAATTCCTGACGAAGGGTAAGTTGGTGGACATTGTTGGCTCAGAAGTCGCCGAGGAACTGAGCCCGTTGCTACGCTCAGATGATTAGGGTCTGGTTTCATTATTGTAGGTTCACCGCGTGATTTAAATCTACACCGCACATATCCCATGGGCGAATCGGAGTTCCCAGCGAGGAAGTGTAGTGCTCCACAGTGCTCGTATGATACCAGTAGATATATATACACATATCACATACCGGTAGAAGGAGAGACCTGATATCTTATTCACGGAAACGGTGCCCGTCTAAATACCTTATCGGGGGATCTGCAGATTTGATAACTCGTGGTGATAACGATCGTGTGAATGGAGTGGGATGTCGTGTTTTGTTCTGATGTCTATCCTGCCTACCCACCTGCACCGGGGTGCGCTATGACTGGCAGAGAAGTTCGAAGGGTAAAAAGTCCCTATGCTCTAGCACCGCAATTGATCTGTGTATGCATTGTCTCAAGAACACTTTCATATAGTAGATGTCTCGAATCCCCCGGGGGTATAGTTTTTCCGGCGGCGTGTGTATCACTAATTTATCGTATCACACACTTACTGTAGTCTATCGTACTACGGTGGACCACGGGGTAAAAAGTGGCTTTACCGCCAGACCGAGCATCATACAGCATGATACCGAACCTACCCAATCATACACTAGCCACCGACACGATTGGTTCCAAGCCACAGATACACGACTTACTCCTCTTCCAATCCCGTCTGCCCAGCAGCAAACCTGCAACGCCCAACCAACCACAGACCTGTGCTCTCCCCTCTGTCTTTGACTCCACATTTCTGACCATGCTCCCCCGGCATTGCCAGCTAGCAAACTATGCTGCACGAGCCTTCCGTCGGTCAATTGGCAGGCGGGTCCGTCCTTTCTCAACGAACCAAGACAAAATACCCGCCTCGGGAAGGGAAAGGGAAAGGGAAGGAAGGAGGGAAGGAAGGAGGTAACGTCTGAAAGCTATAATATAATGCCTTATCCAATACCACACGATGCAATAATGGCTCGAGTAGTCTACTCCGCTAGTGGATCTACATGATATGGTACGCACATGCTAGCCACTGCGCCAGCTTGATCATAAGCTATTTTTCCCAAAATAAAAAAGATAGAATGCTCCTTGCTTTGCTTTGCTTCTATGCTCGGTTTCTGATTTAAGTTTAATCCCCCCCTCTTTCCAACAACTTCCCCCTCACACTCACGGTAGCATAGGGTACGATAGGCGATATCTATAATATTTATACATATAGAACATAGCCCTCCTTCCCTCCCTTCACAATTCACCCCCCCACTCATTCCCCTCATTCCATCCCTTAATACCCCCACTCTCCAAACCCTTAAATCAAAACCCTTTCCTACCATCCGTCCACAGCATAGGTCTTCCACCTCCTACATTTCACCAAAAGCAATAATGAACCCCCGCGTGCTCCTCCGGTCACCGGGCTTCCTCCCGGAACGACAGCTTCTGAAGAGTAGTACACAGAGCTTAACCTCGCACCTGGCCCGTCCGCCGAGTTTGAATTTTCAGAAGAGTTTTTTATTCGTTGCTTCTTCGAGTGGAAATAATGGGAGGAGGGCGTTTTCGTCGTCGGCGGCGGGGCGGTTTGTGGATGGCGGTGGTGGGGTTGCGGGAGGAGGAGTGAGCGGGAGAGAATGCAGGAAGGGGGGTGAGGAGGCTGAGGGTGTGGGTGGGGGAAGAGAGAAAGGATGGGGCTGTGGGGAGGAGGGGGAGGAGGGTGGTAATGAGGGAGAAGGACGTGGGAGTGGGGAGTATAAAGGTGGGGGCGTGAGTAGTGATAGTAGCGGCAGAGAGTTGCGGGGAAGTAGCGAAGCAGGAACAGGCACGCCATGGCATCACGGAGACATCGACCAATCTCCCGCAAAGGGGCCTCCGGAGCCAAGCGTTACTGCAGAAGGTACGGTATCCCACCCTCCAAGCGTTCCCACTTCCCACCACCAATTCTCACATTACAATCCCAAGGAAAACTACTACCAACCCCTTCCCGACTGCTAAAGCTCCTCCTCCCGCTAAAGCTCGCCGGCACCCCCCACCCTCCCCTCGCTCTGGTAGTCCACCCCCAACAACCCCTCTCTTACCTCGAACGCCTAATCCAAGCGGAACTCCCGCCAATAACATCCCCCAACTCAAATCCCCGCGCCCCAAACATCTCCTTCAAAGCTTCCGAGACTCCGGGGGAGGGCGAATACGTGCGCTGGTCCACGTCCACAGAAGTAGGCGACTTTATTGGCAACGTAGCGAGGGGCAAGGAATTCGTCATCGAGGTTGAAGGGCGTGATGGAGTGCCCGTCGGCATGCCCACCTTTAAGCAGTGGACGCATTACCTCCGCCAGCGATTGATTGCCATGACGGGGGAGATTGAGCTGCAGGCGAGGCTCAAGTCTGAGTGTGATATGATTGCGCGTCGAGGGGCGCAGAGGGTTGTTAGTGGATTTTTTGGGTTGATGGGGTGTTTGGCGGCGGTTTACTGGTTGACGTTTAAGGCTAGTTTGGGGGTATGTGCTGCATGGTACAAGTAATACTCTAGGATCAAGTACTCACTCACGGTGGTGGCGGCGTAGTGGGCCGTTATGGAGCCGGTAACCTACCTTATCGGATTATCCACCGTCATGAGCGGATATCTCTTTTTCCTTTGCAATAACCGCCAAGTCTTGTCGAAACGGCGGATGAAGCTCTATCGAGAGAAAGGATTCGATATAGACAAGTGGGAGGAATTGGTCTATGAGGGCAAGGTTTTACGCAGAGAGATTAAAGCCATAGCAGAAGAGTACGACGTCGGCTGGGATGAGCGGAGCGATGAGGCGACGGGGATAAAGTCGTCGGGCTGCTAAATGAGGGTGAAGGAGACGGGAGGGGAGGAGGGGGCATTAGGAAACGCGGATACGGGAGGAGGGAGAGAGGAAGGAGACGAACAAGTAGGGTTTCCAATTTGTGGTTGTGTGCGCATATATACTCCTGTGTCCTTTTCCTTTGTGGGTTGGAGTTTCGGTTGCATTTACCGTTGGTCACGTTTTTACTTTATTTTCTTTGCGCTGCGAGTTTACCCGTGAGTGCTAAATTTGCATAGCGCACAGTGCTGTGCTCGAGCACAGCCGTTCACTTCTCATGTCCACCATCGATGTCATAGCGCGCAAACTGTACTCGAGTAGAAACAAATCGAATTCTACTAGTACATATTCCTTCCCTCCCACGTTTTTATCAAAAACCAAGGTAATAACAACATCAACTCTCCCGCCCAACAACAGAGAAAAACACCTATTTCCCCTTCCGACTCTCCCCCTTAACCTTTTCCTCCGCCAACCCCCTCCCCACCCTCCTAACCTCCCCCTCAAACCGCTGCGCGCACCTCCACCCCTCGAGCGCCACATTAACCAGCCAAAGCGCCCACACTCCACGCCGGCGATCGACCCCATGCACCCTCAACCTCCCAGCCAAATTGACCACATCGCGGCACTTCTTGACCAATATCCCAGCATGCACCAGGGCCGTAACGTCAAACTTCCAGCCAACATTCCAAACCTTATCCGCCAGAAATTCACCAACATACGGTGCCTCCCTCCCGCGGAAAATCCAGAGCGTGATGACAAACGACAGCGCCACGAACCAGCCCATGGCCAGGAACGACCCCGGTGACGTCGGCGGTAGGTAGCGCGTGACGACGATGTCGGAGCGGTTGTCGACGGCCTTCTCGCTGGCGGTAGACATCTCCTTGAGCCGTGTGGCGCATGCTTCCTCCCAGTCGGAGTTGGCCTGGTCGTCCGCCGGATCCGCGGGAATGGGCGGTAGCGGCGGGGTGAAGGGGATGACGGCCGTGCGGGGGATGGGGTTGTACCAGACCTCGCGTAGCGGTTGGAGGTAGGTTATTGTTAGCTCCGTTGGGGTTATGGAGGTTACGACTACGTCCTGTGGCTCGAAGGCTTGGGCGTGGTGGGTTAGGAGGGGGGTGATGATTCTGGGCGGGATTTGGAGGATAAGGTTGCGCACGGGGATGGGGTGAGCGAGGAGGGTTGTTGGGTCGATTTTCGTGGCCATTGCTGCTTGTTTGGTTGTGTTTGTTTATTTGGTGATGATGAGGGTTTAGATGATAGGAGAGGAGGGCACAAGGGGTTTTGTATAGTAGATGACCACCAGTGCCCGTGTTATATATGCCGGTATTGTAAAAAAAATTTCACCAAAGCCTAGCCAAGGATTTTCCAAGAATTTTCCCCATAGCACGTGGTGTTACTCCGGGGATGCAATTGGGCCCTATCCCACACTTCCAAGCCGTGGTGCAGTAGGTTTAGGTACAGTAAGTTCACAAATGAGCCGCCATCTAAATTGTTCCCGTCTACCATCCCGATCTGAGAATTGCGGTTGTACTGTACATGTACTCGTAGAGATTAACATAGTGGTCCCTCCCACGCCTCCCTCTTGAGTTTCATAAGCGCCGCCTGCTTGTGTGGGAATGCAAACTCCTTTTCCCTGTAGAACCCGGCGTCCATGAGGTATTTGATGAATCTGCAATCGTGTCAGTTCTCCCTTCCTGAACACCAATCTAGCTTTGGAATACTAACTTTGTGTTGTCAACCCTTGGTTCGAGCATCACCGTCTGCGTTCTTGGATCGTCGAGAAACATGACTACACTCGTTAGCTCCGTGACAGACAACAGTACTAGTACCCCACGAGTGACCTACAGTGCACCAGGCTAGAAATCCAAACCCCCACCCTCTGTGGCCCCCTAAACTTCTGTTCCCCAACCAAACAGTGCACACCCCTATCCCACATATCCACATCGCTGGCGTACCGTCCCAGCGCGTCTTCCTTAACCCAGTAAACCTCAAAGTATCCGAAAGGCTCATCATCCCAACACCCAATTATTGGGAAAAAGTGCTTAGATCCCAATCCCTTCTTCAGGAATGACCTTGTTTTTTCCAGATCGTCAGCCTCCTCCCCCCAGAACATTGCGACCCTAGGATCGTTCATCCATCTGTGCACCACCTCCGTATCTTCATCCAGGTCTGCCAATCTGAAAGTGAGGAATTGCCTAAACGATGGAATCCACCTGGTGTACATGTCACCGTTAGGCTGGGGGCGGGGTCGGACTGGATGCCTAACACGATCGGTAAAAGTGTACTCCACCGGTTTCGGCATGCGTAACGGCTTCTTAGCCGCGCAAACAGGATTCAAGAATGGCTCTGGTGGTAACTGCCAGAATCCCACCCTGGTGGCATAGGCTCCGATCCATTCACCGGACGCTGCTCCAGAATCGGGAAACGATACCAATCCAGCAGCCTCAACGGCTTGCAGGTTGGCCAACTTGAAGAAGGGACCGGTATTGTTGAAGTGAACCTGCCAGCTTCCCCGAGGACTGCCTTGTTTGTTCGGTATCAACTCCGCGGGGGGGGCAGGTAGCTGAAAATACCAAAACAGCATCACCCAGACTTTGAAAAGTGCGTATTCTTCCTGATTGTCCTCATTGCTGTAGTACCTGAACGATAGGACGTCGTCGTGGAGGGTTGGGTAGGTAGAGGAAGATGATATTTCGATTCCCCATCTCAAGTGGTTGCATTCGAAATCAACCTTGCAGTCATCGCGGCCGTCGGTTGTTACGTGAAGGGCAATACGGTTGGGAAGGTGAAGCTCCTCAACTATGGACTGGGGGGGCCCTTCCGGTTCATGTTGTGGCTCAGTTTCCTCGAACCTGCTGTCGTCAAACTGGGGCACGGTTGGACCGGGGGAACGTGGGGTATGCAGATCTGTAGTGACCCGTGAATGGATGGTTATTATATCTGACGGCATTGCAGATTTGTTATTATATAACCTCACTCAGAAGGCCGGAATAAGAAGGAGAAAGTATTGTTGTGGGTGGTGGTGGTGGGGTTGAGAAGGAGGGTGGGGGAAGGAACCAGGCAGAGGGAAGGGGGGGTGAGTTGTTTGATGAAAATGAGGGGCCCTGATAGACTACCCTCTTTCCTTGTATGGAGAGGTGCTTCGTGTCTGTGGTGGCCTAGCTAATTCTATGTTCCATTTTTTTCCATTTTCTTCCTTTTCGTTTATGATAGCATTGACTCGCATGATAATGTGCTACAATATATATGAACATGACTATCAGATCCTCGTGGCCTAGAACTTGGGTTTGTTTTGGTATCATACGGCATTTGGGTGTGTAAAAGTTGAATCAGATAAGACCCATTGATGGCGGGGGTGGCTGAGCTAGCGTTATCCGGGGTGAAATAGTAGGATTCCAGCCTCCTGTAGGGTCGCGAGATTCTCGAGTTGCGAGAGTGGCGGCCCCCTTGGCCTCTTAGCATGGATTTTCCCGAATCCACAGGAGGCTGCCCACGCCAAACCAAAAGTAGCTATCAAATAGCTGTTGTTGGCAAAAATTGGCCTCCCGGGGCCATAGCTGGTTCAGCGCCTCAAGAGCTGCTGAATTCTCAAAAAAGCACAAAATCCAATTCATTCCATATTAGGCTCAGCCTCTCAGGTATGATAATATCATAACGCACCCCAAGAAATACTGCTTCCGCCAAGACAATGTGTTTCTTAGGGTTCCATTATGTAGACAATTTGTCAAGAGGCGAAATTAATTGTGGATATGCCATATTATCATACCAACCATCTATAGTATGATATTAGAAAAACCTAGGAATTTTCTATATAATTGAACACCAGACTATAGAAAATACGCTAGGGATTATGAGTGTTGGAAGTGCAAGAAAAGAGCCCAAGAGTACCCCCAAGACGGCCGGTTTGTGTGAAATTTCTGCATGGTAATTACAGGTGCGCTGGCCGACTTTCTCCTACATACTGCCGGCGGTGGGTAGAACAAGTAGGGTTGACGATTTTATATGTTAAATTCTCTGCGAGTCCCTTTCGTTTCACTGCTTGAGCAAAGTCAGTTGTACAGTATAATATACTTCTTGTCACCGTTGGTTAAACCTGTGCATTATACGGAATGGGGTAGGGATTAGATTCTTTTGGGTAACTGTTTCCGCATATGCCTCCACTGGCATTGCGAACTCTTATCACAATTTGTCTTAAGTTACTGAACTGGGGAAAAGAGGACTTTGTCCAATGCCCTTTTTACGCCAAAAGTATTCACCACCCACATTAACCACCCTCTCTCGTGGTGGGGTATTAGCAAGCCTGTATATAACACGAGGAATATTGCAGGATTTTCAAAAATTGTAAAGGAGTGGAGAAAATGCTGTTAGAGTACCGGCTCAGGCATTCGTTGCCGTGTGTGATACCTCCTATATAGGGCCCTACACGAAAATTTAGGTCACTTTTACATAGGTTGATGCAAACATAAACAGTGAAGACAGCTTGAATCCCTGCACTTTGTAGTATACGGTAGGTGCTCAGAAATGTATGAGAATTTTGCGGACCCGGCTGTACTTGTAAGGCGCAGAGCAGGCTTTTTCCGCAAGTTGGGGGTTCGTGTAACAACAGACGTATTTTCCGATAGTTTAGTTATTTCCAGATGCAAGTGCAGGCAACGGGCAAGGAGTATCCGAATATTGGTGTACTGTATCAACTCAGCATGGGCGCTCGGATACGCACAGATAATTAGCCATATATTTTTCTAATCCCTGTGTTCGGATATCTCTTGCCTGTCACTTATGCCTGCGGGCGTTCACTTGCTCAATACCGGTGTATCACAAAAGGAAAGTAAATTGTTTGAACGATATTGATCTTGGGCCTAGTGCCACGATTCGCTAACCACGGATCTTCTAATCCCAACAAAACAAAACACCCAAGGACGACCTTGCAAAAGAGAAAATGAGAAAAGCCCGTCCCGAAAAGCAAAAGCGATAGTATTTATAGAAAGCACGTCTATGCCACGTAAACCCTACCAATACCGGAGCTCCTATTTACATCCCACCGCGAAGACGGAGAACCAAGTGCAGAGTGGACTCCTTTTGGATATTATAGTCGCTCAAAGTGCGCCCGTCCTCCAACTGCTTGCCGGCAAAGATAAGACGCTGTTGGTCTGGGGGGATGCCCTCCTTTTCCTGAATCTTGTTCTTGACGTTGTCAATAGTATCAGAAGATTCAACTTCCAAGGTGATGGTCTTTCCGGTGAGAGTCTTCACGAAGATCTGCATACCGCCACGCAGACGAAGGACAAGGTGGAGAGTGGACTCCTTTTGGATGTTATAGTCGCTCAAAGTGCGCCCGTCCTCCAACTGCTTGCCGGCAAAGATAAGACGCTGTTGGTCTGGGGGGATGCCCTCCTTTTCCTGAATCTTGTTCTTTACGTTGTCGATCGTATCCGAAGACTCAACCTCGAGAGTAATAGTTTTACCGGTAAGGGTTTTGACAAAAATCTGCATACCACCACGCAGGCGAAGGACGAGGTGGAGAGTGGACTCTTTTTGAATGTTGTAGTCGGAGAGAGTTCTACCATCCTCAAGTTGCTTGCCAGCGAAAATCAGACGCTGCTGGTCAGGAGGGATGCCCTCCTTCTCTTGGATCTTGTTTTTGACATTATCGATGGTGTCAGAAGACTCGACCTCAAGAGTGATCGTCTTTCCGGTCACTTAAAAAAACTATTAGCAAATGGCAAGGGAGTAAACAAACAAACAACAAGCCAGGAAACCTACAAGTCTTTACAAAGATCTGCATACCGCCACGCAAACGCAGGACAAGATGAAGGGTAGACTCCTTCTGGATATTATAGTCCGAGAGGGTACGACCATCTTCGAGCTGTTTACCGGCGAAAATCAAACGTTGCTGGTCTGGAGGAATCCCCTCTTTCTCTTGGATTTTGCCCTTCACATTATCGATGGTGTCTGAAGACTCGACCTCAAGAGTGATCGTCTTTCCGGTCACTTTAAAAAACTATTAGCAAATGGCAAGGGAGTAAACAAACAAACAAGAAACAAGCCAGGAAACCTACAAGTCTTTACAAAGATCTGCATACCGCCACGCAAACGCAGGACAAGGTGGAGGGTAGACTCCTTCTGGATATTATAGTCCGAGAGGGTACGACCATCTTCGAGCTGTTTACCGGCGAAAATCAAACGTTGCTGGTCTGGAGGAATCCCCTCTTTCTCTTGGATTTTGCCCTT
>Ga0307513_10001256_pt1 | contig 36742 bp, 50 predicted proteins | sample 15_EM_MG_FD_202174 | JGI IMG/M metagenome (GOLD analysis project Ga0307513, IMG submission 202174) | Populus trichocarpa ectomycorrhiza microbial communities from riparian zone in the Pacific Northwest, United States - 15_EM | ecosystem: Host-associated > Plants > Roots > Unclassified | place... | reverse complement strand
CCTCCCGCAGGCCTTGACCCGTGGCCTAGGTGAGAGGCGACGGCTTATCCGTGGCGTGTTATAATAATTGGTGACCCAGATCCAGCCTTGGTGTTCGGGGAATTCATGGGAGTGATCAAGGGGTCTGCGGATACAGTCGGGACGGAACAGAGATGCCTTGATCGGGAATCTTACAAGTCGGTCAGCGTTCGAAGCCAGGGAACCTTTTACCATAAGCGGGATGACATTTATGACCTGTTCATGGCGTATACAAAGTTGAAGCGAAACCGACAAGACTATGACGCAGCGGATCGGTGATGTTTCATCCCCCTCCATTGGTCCTCGGTTTATTGAATCCATTCCCAGGACTCACTACATTTTGAAAGCACTCCGTGAGGTCGGTCCAGCTGGTCGGAAGGTGCACTTCCTGTACGGTTACTCCGGAATTTGCCTTTTCTTTGCAGAACTAACGCCACCCTAGGTATGTTGATGAGGTCCAGGACAATCTCCTGATCGACACGCTCGGTATGCGTCAACTTTCCGCTTAACCCTTCACCTACCTGACGATCCCAGTACTCCGGACGATCTGCGCCAATCAACATGGGTTGTTCTGGGCCGGCGACACCGCGCAGGTAAGGGCGACGGTCGCGCATATGGACCCACTAATACCTCTCTACTAGACAATTTCGATCGGCAGCTCGTTTCAATTTACTGATCTCAAAGCATATCAACACCGTATTGAGGTGAAAATTTTAACGGTGCTGAACTGTGCTGGAGTTGACGATCGATCCAGAAAGAACTTTCGCATGAGTTGGGCCTCACCCCCGTCGAACCAAGGACCTTCGAGCTTGTCTTGAACTACCGTTCTCATGGAGGCATTGTAAATTGTGCACGTTCTATCATCGAACTGATTATATGCTATTGGCCGTACTCGATCGATGCCTTGCGACCTGAGGGAGCGATGATTGACGGGGTCCGGCCAATCTTCTTTGCTGGCGAGGAAAATGTGCGTATGCTGTTGTGACCGGGCTTTCCGGGACTGAATATCGCAAACAGGATGATTTAGAGAAGTCATTCCTTGAAAATGGGCAAGGGGAACCGATTGAATTCGGGGCGGACCAATGTATGACTTTTTTGTGACGTTCTGTTATGTATTGACTCTCCGTTGAGGCATACTCGTGCGCAATGACGCTGCAAAGGACAAGCTACGGCAAAAGCTCGAAAACAGTATCATCATGTCAGTTCTTGTGTTCTTGCATCGTTTTTTTTGCCTGACCTATACCCACAGGACCCTGTACGAGAGCAAGGGACTCGAATTTAACGATGTCAGTCTTACTCCTCTTCATTTTCACTTATTACCAACAAAACCAAGGTCATGTTGTACAACTTCTTCGAGGATTCCACCGCAACCCTGAACCAATGGCGTCTGGTGCTTAATGGGGTTTCCAACAGGGGCAACTCCTCAGACGTTCCGACCTTCGATGAAACGCGTCACGCGAGCGTTTGTGTAGAGGTACGTCATTTCCTGTTTGAGACATCCTTTTCATCCCCACTCACTTTGTCCGGGTTGGTAGTTGAAATTCCTGTACGTTGCAGTTACTCGGGCTCGGAACAAACTTTGGATCGTGGACAATTCCGAGTCAGCTGAGCCAATGAAGGTACTGGAGAATCTTGTAATCCCGAAAGAAAATCTCACTCCCTGTACAGGAATACTGGAACAGTAGGGAACAGATCGAGATCCGGTCGTCTACTGCCGAGATATCACGTTTGGGGGTTGCATCCACTACTGATGAATGGTTAAAGACTGGGAAAACGTCAGGACCAGGATTCAGCATTGTGATATACTGACGACCCTTTCCACAGGATGTTCCTCAATAGGCGCTATGCACAAGCTTCAGTCGCGTTTCGAAATGCTGGGAGAAACCGGGAAGCCGCGATATGCGATGCCTACCTCCTGCGAGAAAAGGCTCGGTCGATATCCACTACTGCCAGCGCGGCCAGGATCCAAGCATTTATCATCACGGCCAAGGCTTTCACCAAGTGCGCGCAGGATTCCCCATCCAAGCGAGCCAACGAACGCCGGACCTACTACGGGACTGCCGGGGAATGTTACTCAGAAGCTCGTGAACTGAAAAATGCAGGAGATAGTTATTGGATGGCTGAGCAGTATCATGCAGCTGCTCGCACCTATCGAGAAGGAGGATATTTCGACGAGATGGTCAAGGTGATCACCCAACATGGGGACGCTCTCGACAGTGACCTCCTCCAACGTTTGACGAAGGTTGCTCAGATGTACTATTTCAAGGTGTGTCCCAGCGTTGGCTTGTTTCCAAATATCTCTCACTCTCTTTATGTAGCGTTTGAACATCAAGTGAGTACTTAAGAGTCCAGTTAATCGGAAGCGGAAGCAAAGAGTCCTGAGACTTGCACAGGGCGGCTCTAAAGCTGTTTCCCTCCGTGGAGGACGCACTAGAGTTCTTGGAAGATTACGATATGGACGAGGCGCGTGCCAAAGTGTTGATACAACAGGGCAGAATTTCCGAAGCTGTACAAATTCATGCAAAGAATGGCGATATGCTGAAGGCGGCTGAGACACTGGACACATCTACCATTCGCAGTACCGAACATTTGCGTCTAATGGTCAAGTGCATCTTAACCGGGCTTCGGCGAAGTTTGACCCTTGGGGTGGTTCCAAAACCCAGCTCCACCGCTTCAAAGCTGCTAGTACTGGCGGATCGGTTGGACGAAAGCGCTATGAAAGGACAAGAAGTCCACGAGGTGAGCGCTCCCCATTCATTCAATCGGCCGGCGGGTCTAATACCTTAGCATCTCCAGCTTGCGATGTTTCAAGCGATCGGACGTGTCGACCGCGCAAGTCTCCGCACACTCGCCAAGATTTTCATCGATATGGAGAACCTTCCCGCTGCTTTGCTATGTCTGGACCACACCTTCTCATCCCGCCCCAAGCTGCAAGATCTCCCACTTGCCGAGATTCAGGAATCATTCTCCATGTATCTTGGCTACCTTCGCCTGCTGACTAAGTTCCGGCGCGACGAGTCGTTGGTTCAAGGCTCGAACCACCAGAGGTTATTCGGGTTTAAAGCACTGAAAGGGAATCGTTACCTTGTGCCAAGACACACCCCTTTACACGATCAACTCACCAGTCGATATGCGTCGAGTGCAAAGGACACGGACGGGTACGGATGCGGCTATGACGAGCTCCGTCGAGGTATCTCCCAACTCATCTCCCGTCGGATCCAAGATCGTACGGAAGCTCAGAACGGCGCCTGCCACGACATTCGTGGATTCTCCCCTTGTTTATCCTTGGCTGTTGAAAAGGGATGTAACCCCCCAGACGAGGATGGGTCATGTACCTTCCAACATGTCCAGCCGGAACAGCTTACAGTCGATTGGTATCACGCTCGACTCCGCCTGGTGCTCCTACAGTTCCAAATCCTAGATTCGGCTCGCTATGGCGATTTGGGTGTGAAAAAGTATGTCCTGACTCACTCTGCGAGAAATGCGTGTGGATACTCATTCAATATGAAGTTACTGGCTGGGGATATTGTACTCGGTGCTTCATCCACCTTTCCAGAGGCTCGGATCGCTCGCGAATCTCGACATTGCTAGCATACCCGAGGGAGCTGACGGTCTCCCGATTGCACGAGAATGGGTTGAAGACGTCTGTCACGACCTCGGACATAACACCCCAGGACCCGCCGACCGCTCCAGACACTGGTTTGTGGTTGCATGCACGCTAGCCTTCGACCTCGATAGAAGAAATGCCGAGAATTATGCCCCTCGTATGCCGATGTACAGGTCGAAATTGTGGCCGCAATCCCCGTATCGTCAAGAGGACCATTCTATCGTACGGGATCTCGTCGCGTTTTTGACCGCCAAACAACATCGTTCGTTGACATATGGTTTATCGTATCTACGGTGTGTACTGCAGGATACGTGGGTCCGCGCGCATCCTTTCTGATTTGTCCTCTCAGCGAAGTTCTTCGTAGCCGGCTGCGTGTTGACCCGATCGTGTTGTGCGATCTTGCAGAAAGACTCTCCGGACTGTTCATCATGGCCCGCGGAGTTAACTCAGAGGGTATATTGCACAATGTTACCTTGCCTCGAAGCTGGTTTATCAATCTCATCCTCCTGGGTACAAATTCGAAAAAGGATACGTCGACCTTCTCCACCTTCGCGGAAACCATGATCGACCTCATGCAACAAATTTATGCACAAGTTGAACGGTCTCTTACGTCTCCCTCTGACACCAAGGAACAATTCATCACGAATGGCAGTCCGATCACCAACCTCACGGGGACTCTTTGCATTGCCCGAATGTAAGTTGACCCGGGTCTGAGGCTCAAAACACAGTACTAACAGTTCGGGTTTCAGTTGCTTCTGCCTCTGCTTCAGTCAGTCGCGTCATCCACTTTATTGGAGCGCAAGTTTAACCTTTCACAGTGGGATACAACACAAACGATGACGACCTCAAAAAGATAATCTTGACCGGTATCCAATCGTTGCGTAAAGGAGACGGACAATCTACACTGTGCATCTATCAGCGGTAAGCATCTTTTGTCGGTGGGTATATTGTTACTGAGATCCAACAGCCACGCCGATGCCAAGGACTGGGATGATCTTGTGCATACATTCACCGAGTGGCTGGAAGACTCTTCCCTTGATGAGATCATCCTCTTGCTTCACAGCACTACCCCTGGTCCGCAGCAGCAGCCACCGAAGCACGTACGCCCAGTGGCTTATAATCGGCTGGGCCAGGTACCCAGGTTGCTCCTCTCTCCTCCGAGTGCTTTGGAGGCTGGCGTTACCCCCGTCTACCAGCAGCCGCCGCATATTGAGGCGGTAACTGAGGTACAACCTGATGGCGACCATGGCGGACACGGGCAGCATGAGCGCATCGACATACCGGAGGACAGGATTTCTGATCAGAAGGAAGCGGATGTAGTTATATCTGGTGGGGATCATGGAGAAATCGACGAGGCCCGGGTCGACGCTGCAAAAGTGATACAGGGTGCCTATCGTCGCCATTTGGAACGGAAACTGGGTCCTGCGGCCAGGAAAATACAGCGTGCTTATCGTCGTTACTTGAAGCGGAAGAGGATCGTTCGCACGGGGATCGACGCGACTCAAGCTCAATATTGGAACCTTCTACGCAAGAGGTCAATGGAGATGAAATGGACCAAGGGCTCACAATATTATGTCCTCTTCCGAGTCCCACTGGCATACATTCTCGTATGCTTGGAGGTGATTAAAGCGTTCGTCGAGTCCGAGAAGAAGGTTGCTCAGAAACGGATGATGACTGAAGACCACAAGGGTCTCGAGGAGTCGATGGAGGCTCTCAACCGATACAGGTATGACAACACCAATTCCACATTATATCAAGGGTCTAATAAATCTCCCAGCGATCTCCGCAAGAAAACGATCACGCTTCAGAAACAACTCTCTCCACCCTCTAAATTCCACGAGAAAAAGTCTGTGAGCGACCTCCAAGACGCGGTCCAAGAGGTTAAGGTTATTGTGGAGAGCTTAGGCAATACCCCAAGATCGGTCGAGATGAGGGACCAGATCAAGAAGGATTGGGATCGGGGATGGAAGTGGATTTTTGAGAAGCAGGGCAGTAAAGCGAAAGGGAAGAAGACTGAGAAACCAAAGCTCACATTACGCCGTTGAGCTATCCTGCACCTGTAGTCGGATTCGCTGTACCCACAAATGTAAACCAAGTCATCGACATATCAACTCTGGGTGTACCGTTTGTGGGACGGAGGCGATTCAAACAGAGCACAAAACCCAAGACTTAGAGTCCCGGGAACCCGAGAGTTCCCTGACAGGACGTCACAGTACGTTCGCCGAAGTGTGTCAGGATTTGTACTGTCGCCACTGCAGGGTGTTCGGACAGTGGAGGTAGTTATACATAGATCAAGGTCGACGGTATATTTTCAGGCTGATTTGACCTTAAGGGTTGAACGCAATGACCCGACAATCGCGTGGTATGAATCCCACATGAGAGAGTGGAACAGGGACCCAAATAATTTTCATGAACTGGAGAACGAAAGCATTTCAATGGATGGAACAAAAGGGGACGATAGACGTAGGACGTACAATGAGGTATACCCAGAAATTCGAGGCGTTACAGGCATCAAGGTTGGGGCTTCCGGTAAGCCATTCGGGACAAAAGTCATCCGCCTATCCAAGCGTCCGTTAGGTGTGTTTTGAGGCATAAGGACCGGGAGGAGAAACCTACCCTCCGTAAACTTCAGGATAGAACGACGATCCAGTAGTGCGTTGCAGGATCGTTCCTAATGAGTTGGCTGATGATGTAACAACACAACGATCCGGCGTCGGGGGCTGGGGATTTCGAGGGAGACGGCGGTTGGATCGGCTGTGCCTTTGTCTATTCTCTCTCTGTTGGTGAACAGCTGGTGATGAGTCTCCTGTTCATTTCCACGCAAGTAGAAGGTGAGAGAACGCACGCATCTCCGCTAGAGGACCCACGCTCCCGTTCACTGTCCTGCCGAACGTGGAGAGGTGTAGCCACGACGCCTCATATGAAGCGAATCCCCGTGCCAAACGCCTGCGATGGAGAATGCTGAAGTAGCGGTGAATGCTGGGGCAGCGGTCGTATCAGCCATGGTAGGTTTGTCGACGTGGCCTTTGGGGACGACGGACGTATATTGGTTACTTGAAGTTGTGATGGTCCTATGCGATTGTTTGGATTCGGAACTTGCCGTGGGTTCCCGGATATGCTCTCGTTTGGGGCCGTCGCGTGCAAACTCAAGTACGTTCTCAACCACCCTCGCTGGGACATCCAGCCTTAAACGTGCCTTGGTTTGTGCAGGATTTGAATGCATCGTCTTATTCCGAGTCGTCTCCCAACCCTCCAGCTTCCGTCGCCGCCAACTCGAGGTCCCGGAGGGTACACTCGTCCTCACCTACAGGCTGGACCCGGAGACAATTATACGGTCGGCGCAGGATGATACGGCTGGTGCGATCGCGATGTTCATCGGAACAACTCGAAATTCCTTCCAAGGTGCGTTCGACAACTTTTTCGTTTCCTCTGAGCCTTCACGATGGTTGTTTCGGATCCCAGGTCAGACGGTTGCGCGTCTAGAATACCAAGCGTACAGTAATGGCGATAAAGACGATGGCGGACATCTTCTACCCGCTCACGCAAACGCAACTCAGTCTGAGCACTCTGCACTATCCGGACCTCCCGTTTCCCCGCTGCTGCATTACGCGGTACACCGCCGATTGGAAATGATGCCGTTGGGAGGAGCATCGGTCGTCACAGCGGTGTCTTTGCCTCACCGGAAGGGAGCTTTCGTCGCTCGCGAGTACATTTTGGAACATATTAAGCTCGACGCTCCGATCTAAAAGGAGGTGTACTATGAGAGCCGCGGTGGAAGGCGAATAATCCGCCTCCGACCTAAGCACGATACTCTCGGTCGGTCCCCTTTCGAGGCTGAGTACTGAGTAGCGATACGTAGTACGGCCATAGTACTCAGTACTACTCGTGATATCATAATGTGGTGATCATAGTCGCCGACTTCTTCGCGACTGGTCCACGCTCCCTGCTCCTCATGTCTGGTTACCGAAAGCATTAATGAATGTGATCAATGAACCGAGGAACAGTGGCCCTCGTAAGGAGAAAACCTCGATAAAAAGTCTCTGTCCGTCGCATTCCCCCGCCGTGTGCCGCCGCGACCATCTCGCTGGGCCCTGGTCTGGGAAGCAATACTCGTCGACGCGAATGCTAGGGAGACAAATTCCATTTTAACTTCCCTGTCTGAAGTTGGGAATATCGTACAACATTGGAATTAGTGCCACACCGCAAATGGGTTATGTACCTTCTACGATAATGTTTCCAGATTTGTAGCCAAGGGGCTTTCCAGTCGCGTGACTATTGTTACAACAGGAGGGAAGATAGGTTTTTACTAGACATGCGAACCATCAAACCCAGTGCTGGTCTTCATTGAACTGAGGTTTGAGGAAGCTTCACGGACGAGGACCGGTGCCAAGTTTCCCCGTCGAAGGACACCTGAAATTACCCCCTCTCTGGAGGTGAATACCCGGGCCCTGCCGGGTAGTCTTCATGATGGCTACTGATAGTAATGCGGAGGAGTCAATCCATGACATGTCATGACATCGTAACAATCGGACAGACTCCATTGCGCGCTTATGCGCTCATGCCTGATGGTGAGATTGGTATACGACTGGCCGGCGGGCACCAGGGTTCGAGACGGGGTTCCTGATGGGTGTCCGCCCATATACACGTTGGCAACAAGGTGGAGAGTGGAAAATATATCATCGGTGTTGATGCAGCCACTCCGAGTCCGAATCTGACGACGCTCGTGGCGAGGGAGAATCGGTCACGTGCTTCATCATCAACTCTATTCTGCCCATGACGACCCCACAGGCAGCCAATTCCTATTGGTTGGCGCCTTCTTGAAAGCATGTCTCAAGTCGCAAAAGTGTGGCGGTCACTCTTGGCTTCGCACCAACGCCATGCCGCCAGATCGCCGTTCACCCCAAGACGCGTTTTATATCGATATGCTCGATCCGCGAGTACTGGGCACTCCGGACGAACTTAACACTGCTCTCCGTGCCATCGAAGCGGTTTGCCATCGCGGTGATCTCGAGATTGCAGAGATGATTGCAGCACTCGACAGCCGCCCCCACCTCCTCGAGTACATCATTTCGAGTACGTTGCACGTGTCCGCACTAGGCCCTTGTCTGTTGCCAGCACTGATCATTCTGTCCTCTAGTGCTCGAGGAAGGAGCTTACGAGAAGCTCTCGAAGTGGATACTAGTTACAGGATTTCCCGCGTCCACAACGCCAAACATGATGGACACTATGAGCATGCGGCTCCTCGGGAGATTCTCATCTTCGTTGCTATCCGCTAAGTATCCATCCGCTGCCGGTGCATCCCCCAACCTCCGCGTGTTTTGTAAAAAGGTGGAACTCTCGTTCGACGTTCTAAAGGCCCTTGAAGAGAATGCCGACAGTGCTCTGACCGGGGGGAACGTGTCCCCCGTTCGCCGCAAAAAGGGTAGAGCAGTCACCAACAATCGTCGTATTGATCCACACCCCTTCGACTCCATGAGGATTGCTGTGCCAACTACGGATGCGGAAGTACGCAATGTGCATGTCAGAGTTTTGTCACAGCTTCAAAACATATTAGAGGTGTGTTGGTTTACAGCTAACAGCTTAAGCGCAGAACTGAACAGTCCCAGAATTATCTTCTCGCTCTCAGGAAGCCCCTGGTGTCTGATGCCTTCAAATCCTCGTACACCAGGGCAGAACAATCACCTCAGGACCCAGCACCCCCTACGATTCAACCGATGAGGGTCGCACTCTACCTCGACAGCGTTGAGGGATTCGGAGAGTGGCCGATCATCTTATCTGGTCGAGCTCAGAAGGATCTACGGAATGTCAACAACGCCGATGGTGCGATGTTCCAAATTGTGATGGAGAAGATCAAGTGGGTCTTAGCCCCTCATTGCGATGGCTAATGCTAATTCCTCCCAGACAACTCTCCCAGGGATACTTTTCTCATGCCAATCAGAAGTCGCTCACGGGTCACGGGACGAAACTGCCGATATATAGGGCGAGAATGCCGGGTGACAATCGTCTCGTAGTATGTAAAGGACTATTTGCAATCCGGAACACCCAACTCACTGCACTCCCTAGTATCAAATCGATTGTGGACCCGATTTCCGCAACTCCCATGCAGCCAATTCCCAGCACGAATGCCAAGGTATTCTCTCTCTATCTGTTCTTTTGCCTCAGCAAGTGTGAATTCCTACTTTGGCAGTAATCCGGGTGTTTGGTATCTTCACCCATGGGGAGATTCGCCGCAAGCAGTTTTGGGATACCCTTAGCCGGCAACTTCAGCGACGGGGTCCAGACTACATCAAGCGGTGCACTTTCCAGGACAAACCCCTCAGCCCTGACGACAATGCCATACCGCCCGCCCAGTTTCCTCCATCGTCATACCAGGTCCAAGATATACCACAAGTTGCACCGCTCCATGAAGAAGATATGAAGGCCGTGAGTGAGATGACTAGCACATTCTAAATTCACTGACTAAGCGCATGTGCAACAGATCCATTCCATGCTCGTGTAGGTTCTCATTTGATGCTACAATTCCTCTCGCGCCTCACACATCGTGTAACCAGCCTCGATAAATTTTTTATGTTATCTCAGGTGACTAGTCTCGATCTTAGTCTGATCGCGTGCTGACTTCCTGAAGGCGCTTGTGAACAGTACGCCGTGTCGGAACACATCTGATGCGATAATCAGAGCTCACTCCGTCTTAGGTATCTTGGCTGACAAAGAAGTCGCGCATGTTTTCTCAGTTTGGTATGTCCACCATCCGTATGATGCGATGTTTGCGCCCACTTACAACGAACAGCGGGCAAGAGCAAGAAATCGTCGAATATCCTGGCTCTTGCTATGTGATCGGCAGAAGTGGTACGGGGAAGACTACAACGATGTTATTCAAGATGTTATCCATACAACGTACCTGGCAAGAACGTCCAAAACCTCGTCAAGTTTTCGTCACACAATCCCGAGTCCTGGCTACGAAGGTTGGAGAGTATTTCGTGAAGTTGATGTCGTCCCTTGAAGCTGCTGCGTGTTCCCCAGAGGAACTACGCATGTTGGAACTGGATGTTAAGCGGGACACTGGACTGATAAATCAGAACGACAACAAGCGATGGAGGTCGGACTTGCCAGAGTGTTTCAGTGAACTGCGGGATGAACACTTCCCAATGTTCATCACCTATGACCGGGTACGAATATCCTTACCTTCAGAGCATCTTATCTCACCATTGTGTAAACAGCTCTGTACGATGATCCAGGGCGATATCGGACCAGACAACGATAACGATGGCTTTGTTATCCCCAAATTGCATGTCCATGGAGATGAGGAGACACCTCCCACAAGCCCAACTCAGTCACGGAAGTCTAGACTCCACACGGGATCCGAGAATACGTCCTCATCCGATTACATGCAACAATCCCATAGAAACTTCGTCTCCTACGGAGAGTTTTTAGCATCTTACTGGGATCACCTCCCACAGAACCTCACCCGAGGCCTAGGTGAGAATCAATAACTTATGTGTGGCCTGTTGTGACAATCGGCGACTCAGATCCTGCCTTGGTGTTTCGGGAATTTATGGGAGTGATAAAGGGGTCCGAGGGTGCAATTGGGACAAAGCATAGGTGTCTTGACCGGGAATCCTACAAGTCACTCAGCGTTCGAAATCAAGGGACCTTTTCCCATAAGCGGGATGACATATACGACCTGTTCATGGCGTACACAAAGCTGAAACGACAACGACAAGACTACGATGCAGCAGACCGGTAATATCTCTTCCTCCCTATGTTGGCCCCGGTTTCGCTAAACCTGCTTTCAGAACTCAATACATATTGAAAGAATTCCGTGAAGTCGGCCTGGCTGGTCAGAAGGTGGACTTCTTGTATGATTCCACGAAAACTTGCTTTCCTCTATAATCTTAACCTCACCCAAGGTATGTTGATGAGGTCCAGGACAATCTCCTGATCGATACACTCGGTATGGATAAATTTTCTTTTTTCAAACCCCCACCTACCTGACTACCCCAGTTCTCCGGTCACTCTGCGCCAACCAGCATGGACTGTTCTGGGCGGGTGACACTGCACAGGTAAGGGTGACAATCATATGTAGAGACCGACTAAGAATTCTTTAGACGATCTCGGTCGGCAGTTCATTCCGGTTTGCTGATCTGAAAGCGTATCAATATCGCACTGAGGTGGAACCTTTAGTAACGCCGGGTCATGCCTGTGCTGACAGTCTATCCAGAGGCAACTTTCACGCAAATTAGGCTACATTCCCATTGAACCGAGAGTCTTTGAACTTGGCTTGAACTACCGTTCTCACGGTGGCATCGTGAATTGTGCACGTTCTATTATTGATCTCATAACGCGCTATTGGCAGTATTCCATTGACATTTTGCAACCTGAATGGGGAATCATTGACGGGTTCCAGCCAATGTTCTTCACCAGCCAGGGAGATGTGCGTTTGCTGTCGTGCTCGGGTTACCAGTGACTAAGTGTCGCAAACAGGCTGCTTTGGAGAAGGCATTTCCAAAGAATGAAGAAAGAGAAACTGTCGATTTTGGAGCAAACCAATGTATGCCATTCCATTTGCGATATTTCATCCCGTACTAATCTTTCCTACTCAGGTATACTTGTGCGCAATGACACCGTGAAGGACAGGTTGAAGCAAAGACTTAGAGGCAGTGTCATCATGTCAAGTCTTGCATTCTTGCGTCAGCACTTCACCTGACCCACGCCCACAGGACCCTGTATGAGAGCAAAGGCCAAGAATTCAACGAGGTAAATCTAACTTCTTTTCGAACCTACCTTATTACTGACAAGACCCAGGTTCTATTATACAACTTCTTTGAGGATTCCACGGCGACCGTGAACCAATGGCGTTTGGTGCTTAACGGGGTTTCTGATGGGGGTGACCTCTTGGATGCTCCGACCTTCGATGAAACACGTCATGCAAGTATCTGTACAGAGGTATGTTACCTGTAACCTGAGTGTTTCTTTCCACCCGCTTACGCTATCTGGTCGGCAGTTGAAATTCTTGTATGTTGCAATTACCCGGGCTCGGGACAATCTTTGGATCATGGACAGTTCCGAGTCAGCTGAACTAATGAAGGTGCTGAAAACCTTGTGATCCCGAAAAAATCTCACCCCCCATGCAGCTATACTGGAAGGACCGGATCGAGATCTGGCCCTCCACTGCTGAGATACCGTGTTTAGCAGGTTCATCCTCTTCAGAAGAATGGTCGAAAACTGGGAAGACGTCAGTGCTATCATTTGATAGTGCAATATATCGATAACCCTTTCCACAGGATGTTTGACGGCGGCCACTATGAGCAAGCTTCAGTCGCATATCTGAGGGCTGGGCAGAACCGAGAAGTTGCTATATGTGACGCGTACCTCTTGCGAGAAAAGGCCCGATTGACGTCCACTACCGTCAGCACAGCCAGGAGCCGGGCCTTCATCGCCGCAGCCAATGCTTTCATTACCTGTGCGAAAGATCAACCCCCCGAGCTGACCGATGGGCGTCTGGCCTACTATGAAACAGCAGGAGATTGCTACTTAGAAGCTCGCGATCCCGATTATGTCAAGAATGCAGGAGATAGCTATCGGATGGCCGAACGGTACACTGCAGCTGCTCGCGCTTATCGAGAAGGAGAATGCTTTGACGAGATGGCGGAGGTGATCATCCAACACGGGGACGCCCTCGAGAGTGGCCTTCTTGAACGTTTGACAAAGGTTGCTCGAATATACTATTTCAAGGTATATTTCTACAGTCGGCTTGTTTCTGAGTATGTTTGCTCATCTTTTAATTAGCGTCTAAACGTCAAGTGAGAGCTTGAGTCTAGTTAACTCGGGGTAAAGTTTTCTGAGACTTGAACAGGGTGGCTCTAAAATTGTTCCCTTCCGCGGAGGACGCGCTAGGATTCTTGAAGGATTACGATATGGACGAAGCCCGTGTCAAACTGCTGAAGGAATTGGGCAGGATTCGCGAAGCTGCAGAGATTTATGCGAAGAATGGTGAATTGTTGAAGGCGGTTGAGATACTGACCGTATCTACTGCTCACAATGCCAGCTACGCGCGACCAGCGGTCGAGTACCTCTTGACAGGACTCCGACGATATTTGACTCTTGGGGTACTTACAACGTCTAACCCTATCGCTTCAAAACTACTCGCACTCGCAGATCAGCTGGACAAACGCGCCGTGCCAAAACAAGAAGTCAACGAGGTGAGGTCTTCCTAGCATTCATTCAATAGCCGGGTCTTACACCCAAGCACCTCCAGCTCGCAATGTTCAAGGCAATCCAACGTACCAACAATGTAACTCTTTGTGCGCTCGCGAAGACCTTCATTGAGGCGGGGAACGACGTCGCTGTCCTGTTATGCCTGGATCATGTCTTCTCATCCCCTCTTGAGCTGCAAAACCTCCCGCTCACCGAGGTCCAGTCTTTACTCTCCCTTTACCTTGCTTACGTTCGCCTGTTAAACCAGTTCTGGCGTGATGGATCGTTGGTTGAAGGGTCAAACCACCAGAGGCTATTCGGGTTTCAAGTGCTGGGGGAGAACCGTTACCTGGTTCCGAAGTACACACTTTTACACGAGAAACTCACCGATCGATCTGGCCCGGGCAAGAGGGGCGTGGATGGATATAGATGCAGCTATGACGAGCTCTTTCAAGCCATCATCCGGCTCATTTCGAGCAGAAGCCGCGGTCGTACAGAAATCCAGAACAGCGTCTGCCGTGACGTTTACGGATTCTCACCTTGCTTACGTTTGCTCGTTCAAAGGAAATGCAACCCTCCAAACGATCAGGGGCCATGTCCCTTCCACCATATCCAGCTGGAAGAACTTACAGTCGATTGGTACCACACCCGACTCCACCTGATACTTTTACAATTCAAAATCCTTGACTCGGCCCGTTATTACGATCTCCATGTGACAAAGTACGTCCTGGCTCACTTACTCTACGAGAAATGCGTGTGGATACTCATTAAACGTAAAGCTACTGGCTTAGGATATTGTACTCAGCACTTCACCCACCTTATCAGAGGCTCGGGTCACTTGCGAATCTTGACATTGGCCGTATACCTGATGGAGCCGATAGTTTCAGGATCGTACGAGAACGGGTTCGCCACGCCTGCTATGATATCAGGTATAACTATCCGGGACCAGCGGACCGTTCAAGACAATGGTTCACGGTTGCGTGTGCGCTGGCCTTCGACTTCGATAGAGAAAATGCCCGGGAATTTGTCCCTTGCACGCCTATGTACAGGTCGCCGCTGTGGCCGCGATCCCTGTTTCGTGGGGGGAACTTGATCGTCCAGGATCTCATCGCTTTTGTGACCGCCAAGACGCATCATTCTTTGACCCTTGGTTCCTTATATCTACGGTGCGTACGACGGGATACGAGAGTCCATATGTACCCCTTCTGATATTCCCTTTCAGCGAAGTTCTCCGTAGCGGACTGCGTGCCGACGTGAATGTGTTGTGTGATCTCGCAGAAAGGCTCTCCGGACTGTTCATAATGGCCTGCAGAGTCAACTCCCGGGGAGGCATACTGTACAACGTTACCCTGCCTCGAAGCTGGTTCGTCAATCTCATCTCCCCGGGTACAGACTTGAGAAAGGATACGTCAACGTTCTCAATGTTTGCGGAAACCATGATCGAGCTTATGCAGAAAATCGATGCGCAAGCCCAACGATACCCATCTCCCCCCGATACTGTGGAACAATTTATCGCGGATGGTAGACGAATGACCAACTTCATGGGGTCATTCTACATCGCTCGGATGTAAGTCGACCCAAGCCCGTACATGAAAACACGACGCTGATAATCTGAGTATCAGTTGCTTCTACCTCTGCCTCGGTTGGTCGTGTCACCCTACTTTCATTAGAGCCCGAGTTTAACCTTTCATAGTGGGATACAATAAAAACGATGACGGCCTTAAAAAGAAGATCCTGACCGGTATCCAGTCACTGCGCAAAGGAGACGGGAAGCCCATACCATGGATCTATCGGCAGTAGGTATCGTCTCTCAGTGAAGATATCGTTACTGAGACCCAACAGTTACGTCGACGCCAACGGCTGGAATGGTCTTGTAAACGCGTTTACTGAGTCACTGAGAAACTCATTGCTCGATGAGATGATCCTCCTACTGCACCCCACCATTCCTGGTCCACGAGGGTGGCGATCGAAGTACGTCCGCGTAGTGTCTCATAATAGACTGGACGAGGTACCCGGGCTGCTCCTCTCGACGACGCAGAGTGCCTCGAGGTCTGGTACTACCCCCGCCCACCAACAACCACATGCGGAGACAACCGGAGCGCGACCTAATGACGACCAGGATGGACAAGAGGAGCAAAAGCACATCAACATACCAGAGGAGATGATTACCGACAGGGAGGAAGCAGAAGTGGTTACATCTGGCGGAGATCATGAGGAAGAAATCGACGAGACCCGAGTTAACGCCGCCAAAGTGATACAATATGTTTACCGTCGTCACTTGGAGAGGAAACGAGCTGGTGCAGCTAGGAAGATACAGGCTGCCTGCCGGCGTTACTTGAGGCGGAAGAACATTCGTATGGGGATTGATGCGACTCAAGCTCACTATTGGCACCTTCTGCGCAAGAGGTCGAAGGAGATGGAATGGACCAAGGATTCACGATATCACCTCCTCTTCCGAGTCCCACTGGCATACATTCTCGTATGCTTGGATGCGATTAAAACGTTCGCCGAGTCCGAGAAGAAGGAGGCCAAGGATCGGGTAATGAAGGGAGATAACAAGGAACTCGAAGACCTGACGGAGGCTCTCGATAACTACAGGTATGACAGCATTGATTCTACAGTATATCAAGGATCTAATAAATTCTCCAGCAAACTCCTCAAGAAAACGATCGCGCTTCAGGATAGACTATCCCCGTCCTCAGAATTCCACGAGAAAAAGTCCGTGAGCGACCTCCAGAATGCGGTTCAGGAGGTTAAAGCTGTCGTGGAGAGCCTACATGATATTCCAGAATCGATCGGGACGAGGAACCAGATCAAGAAGCGTTGGGATCTGGGATGGAAGTGGATCTTTGAGAAACAGGGAAGTAGAGCGAAAGGGAAGAAGGCGGAGAAGCCAAAGCTCGTGATTGACCTCGAAGATCTCCTGTACATGTAGTCGGATCAGTTGATGTCCGCAGATGTGAACCAAGTCACCAACGTGTCAGTATATCAACTACGGGTGCATTTTTTGTCTGTAGGACGAAGGCGATCCAAAAGAAGTACAAGACCCGTGGCTTATGGCCCAAGGAATTTCCCGACCGATGTCATGCTTAGCTCGCTGTCGAGATGGCTTCGCTGGGGTATCGGGGTTTTATTGTTACCCCTGCAGGGCGTTTGAACGACGGAGACAATCATACATAGATCAAGGTCGATGGTACATTTTCAAGCCGATTTGGTTTTAAGAGTTGAACGTAATGACCCGGCAATTGCGTAGTATGAGTCCCACACGAGCCAGAGTAGAACGAAGGCCCAAATAGTGTTCATGAACTGGAGAACAGAGGAATTTCAACGGATGGAACAAAAGAGGACGATAAGCGTAGGACGTACGACAAGGTATACCCAGAAATTCGAGACGTTAGAGGTATCAAGGTTAGGACTTCCGGTGAGCCATTCAGGACAGAAAATCATCCACCTATCCAAGCGTCCGTTAGATGTGTTTTGAGGCATGAGGACTCGGAGGGGAAACTTACCCTCCGTAAAATTCAGCGGTGGATAGAACGATGATCCAGTGGTGCCTTGCAGGATCGTTCCTAATGAGTTGGCTGATGATGTAACAACATAACGGTCCGACACCGAGGACTGTGAGGATTTCGAGGGAGACGACGGTTGGATCGGCTGTGCCCCAACGGAAACTGGTCTTTGTCTATTCTCTCCCTGTTGGTGAACGGCTGGTGGTGAGTCTCCCGTTCATTCCCAAGCAAGTGAAAGGTGAGAGAACGCACGCATCTCCGCTAGGGGGCCCCCGCTCCCATTCACCGTCCTGCCGACCGTAGAGAGGTACAACCACGACGCCTCATACGGCATGAAGTGAGTCATCGCGTCGAACGCCTAAGAAAAGACCTCATCAACGGTCCTATCACCTGTAATATCATGTAGACGTTGGCTTTTTCCAAGTTTCAGAACGTAATCTTGTCTGTCCTGGTTGAGGGTCGGCACACGTGGTGAGCACCGAATACGCCTGCGATGGAGAATGTTGAAGTCGCGGAGATACTGGGGTTGCGGTCGTATTGGTCATGAAAGGTTTGTCGACGTGGCCTTTGAGGACGACGGATGTAACTTGTGCTGGTCGGTTCAAGTTGTGGTGGTCTGATGCGATCGTTTGGATCCGGAAATTGCCGTGGGTTCCCACCTTGATCCTTCAGTGCTCTCGCCAAAACTAACGGATATGCTCTCATTTGGGGACCGCGTGTAAGCTTAGGCACGCTCTCAAGTACCCTCGCTGGGACTATACGGTCGGTGCGATCGCGGTGTTTATTGGAACAACCGAAAATTCCTTCCAAGGTGCGTTCAACAACTCTTTCGTTTCCTTTACGCCTTCACGAGGGTGTTATTTTGAGTCCCAGGTCAGGCCATGACGCGTTTGGGACGCCGGGCGTACAACAAAATTACGGTAAAGGCGACGACGAACATCTTTCTATCCGCTCACGCAAACACGACTCGGTCTGAGCACGCCGCACCATATTGTGCGGTACACCATCGATTGGGAGTGGTGCCTGTGGGAGAAGCTTTACCTCACCAGGAGAAGCCTTCGTCGCTTGCGAGTACATTTTGGAACAGGTTAAACTCAACGTTACGATCTGGAAGAAGGCGTATGAGAGTGGCGAGCTGCGGTGGAAGGCGAACGACCTACCTCCGACCTAACCGTGATACTCTCGGCTGGTCACCTCCTGAGATTGAATGATGATACGTAGTACGGCATAGTACTCACAATATTATCCTGTGGCGATCATAGTCGCCGACTTCCTCGCGACTTGCCCATGCCCCCTGCTGCTCACGTCTGGTTACCGAAAGCATTAACGTTGCGGTCGACGGGCCGGATGGCAGTGGCCCTCATAAGGAGAAGCTTCGATAAATAAGCTCTGCCCGTGGCATTGTTTCGCCGTGTGTCGTCACAACCATTTCGCTGGGCCCTGGTTTGGGGGATAATACATCGACGTGAATAGGGAGACAAATTACATCGTATCTTCCTCATCTGGGAGTTGGGAACATCGTACAACGTTGAAATTGGGGTCATAGCAAAATGGGTCATGTACCTTCTACGACAATATTTTCAGATTTCGCGGCCAGGGGGGCTTGAATTGCACAGGAACGTCCAGTCGTGTGCTAACTATCATTATTACGACAGGAGGGAAGACGGGTTTTTACCAGGCGTGCGAACCACCAAACCCAGCGCTGGTTCTCATTGAACCGAGGTTTGAGGAATCTTCACCTCGATTACCATCGCACCTCGACGTCGATCCCCATTGGGAAGTAGACGGTCGTGATGGAGGTCGACCAAACCACCCCAATGATCTCGCCATCTCAGGTCTTTCCCAATCCCGGGCCGTCGGTTGAGGTTGTAGGGGTGTCTGCGCGGGTGTGTTATAGAGGTAAGCCTACCTTACAAACCTAAACCGCCGGCAGCCACACCTGTCCAAGAGCCCGAAACCCTGTCCTCGGGGCCCGGACGAAGAAGGTCTATCCTTTGGGGGCAGGAGGAGGAGGTGATGGAGAACGGCGACGGTAATCTCGGCCGTTGAGCCAGTCAGACACAACCCCGGAGCCTGGACCCCGCGGGTGAGGACCAGTGCCACGTTTCCCCACTAAAAGACACCTGGAATCACCTACCTCCCTCTGGAGGTGAATACCCGGGTCTTCCCGGGTGGTCTTCGTGATAGCTGCTGGCAGTGATGCGAAGGAGTCAACCCACGACATCTTCAATCGGAAGGACATCGCGCGCTTACGCCTGATCGTGAGATCCGGGTACGACTGGCTGGTGGGCACCAGGGTTCGAGACAGAAGTTCCTGAAGACACATTGGTGAAGGGGTTGTGTCCATGGTGAGCTCACAGACAGTCGGTTCCTATTCGGAGAAGAGTTGGCGCTCAGTTGGCGCCATTTTCAACGCAAGTCTCAAGTTAGAAAAGTGTGGCGGCCACTCTTGATTTCGCACCAACGTCATGCCACAGGACCGCCGTTCATCCCAAGATGCGTTTTGGATCGATATGCTCGATCCACGAGTATTGGTCATCCCAGACGGACTTGACGCCGCTCTCCGTACAATCGGAGCAACCTGTCATCGGAGTGACCCCGAAATTGCAGAGATGGTTGCGGCACTCGACAGCCGCCCACATATCTTGGAGTACATTATCTCGAGTACGTTGCGCGTGCCTGCCCCAGGCCATTGTCTGTTACCGGAATTAATCGTTTCGCTTTCTAGTGCTCGAGGAGGGGGCTTACGAGAAGCTCTCGAAGTGGATACTTGCCGGATTTCCCAGATCCACGACGCCAAACCCCATCGACACTATGAGCGTGCGGCTCCTCCGGAGATTCTCATCTTCATTGCTATCTGCTAAGTATCCGTCCGCTGCCGATGCACCCCCCAACCTCCGCGTAGTCTGTAGAAAGGCGGAACTCTCGCTCGATGTTCTAAAGATACTTGAGGAGAATACCGAGAGTGCGTTGACCGGGGGGAACGTGTCCCCCACTCGCCGCAAAAAGGGCAAAGCAATCGCTGGCAATCGTCATATTGATCCACGCCCCTTTGAATCCATGGGGATTGCCGTACCGACTACGGATGCAGAAGTATGCGATGTGCGTGTCGGAGTTTTGTCACAGCTTCAAAGCATACTAGAGGTGTGTGGGTTCGTAGTCGATGGCCTGGGCATAGGACTGAGTAACCCTAGCGTTGCCTCCTCATTCTCAGAAAGCCGATGTTATCGGAGGTCTTCAAATCCTCGTACGCCAATGCAGAACCATCAGGGAAAGGGGCGTCTTCCTTAAAATCAGGAAAACCGGCCGCGGGGCAAGATCAATCTCAGAATCCAGTGCTTCCTCCAGTGGGGAACGCGCTCCACCTCGACGGCATTGAGGGATTTGGAGAGTGGCCAATCATGCTATCTACTCGAACCCAGAAAGGCCTGCGAGATTTTAGGCGCGCCGATGGTGCGATGTTCCAGATCGTAATGAAGAAGATCAGGTGGGACTTAAAGCTTAACCCTTCGTTGTAATGGCTGCTACTAATTCCACCCAGGCAACTGTCACATGGTCATTTTTCTCGTGCCAATCAGGCTTCGCTCACAGGTCCCAAAATAGAACTGCCAATATATGAGGCAAAGGTGACGGGGGACATCCGGATTGTAGTATGTGAAGGATTTCTCGCAGCTCAAAGCATCTCGCTCACCGTTCCCCTAGTATCAGATAGATTGTGTACCCGATCCTAGGAACGCTCATGCAGCCGATCCCCAGCACGAATATCAAGGTGCTCCCTCTTTCATTACTTCCGCCTCGGCTAATGTGGTTTTCCACTTTGGCAGTAATCCGGATGTTTGGTATCTTTGCCCTCGCACAGCTTCACCACGGACGGTTTTGGGATAGCCTCAGCCAGCAACTTCAAAAACGGGGTCCAGGCTATATTAAGCGATGCAATTTCCGAAACAAACCTCTCAGCATCGGCGGGGATATCATATTGCCCGCTGTATTTCCTTCGTTGCCATACCAGTCCCGAGATACGCTACAAGTTACGCCATTCGTCAAAGTCCGTGAAGAAGATCTGAAGGAGGTGAGTGAGATGGTGAGCGTGTTTCTGATCTACTGATGGGCATACGTGTAATAGATTCATTCTATGCTTGTGTATGCCCTCCCTCGACGGTCATAGTATCTCTCACAGCTCACACATCGAAACTAGTCTTGACAAGTTCGTCATGTTATCTCAGGTGATCAGTTTCTATCCTCGCTTGATTACGTGCTAACCCCACAAAGGCACTTCTGAACAGTACGCCATTTTAGAACACTTCTGATACGACAACCGCCACTTACTCATCCCAGGTATCCTAGCCAACAAGGATGTTACGCATGTTTTCTCGGTTTCGTATGTACACTAGTTGTGCCATGCTACAATTTGTACTCATTTCTGACAAACAGTACGCAAGAGCAGGAAATCATCGAGTACTCTTCCTCTTGCTACGTGATCGGCAGAAGTGGTAGAGGAAACTTTCACACAATTCTATTCAAGATGTTGGCAATAGAGCGCAACTGGAAACAACATCCAGCCATGGGGGCAAAACCCCGTCAAGTTTTCATTGCAGAATCTCGAATCCTGGCCACGATTGCTGAAGAGTGTTTTGTGAGACTGATGTCATCCCTCGACAATAGTTTACATCCTCCCAAGAAGCTACTCGCGATAGAAGAGGATGTCGAGCAGGAGCTCGAGTTCATAGATCAGGATGACAACGAACAATGGAGGTCGGACTTACCGGAGAAATTCAGTGGACTGTTGGACGAACATTTTCCATTGTTTGTCACCTATGACCGGGTATGGATATCATTACCTCCAAAGCATCCGATCTCACCATTCAGTGAGTAGCTCTGCACAATGCTCCAAAATGATATCGGGCGAGGCAATCCCAACGACGGGTTTATTATCCCCGAGACGCATGTCCATGGAGACGAGGCGACATCTCCCACGAGTCCAACTTTCCCTCGAAAGTCCAGGCTGCGTGCAGGATCCAAGACTACATCCTCATCCCGTCATACGCAACAGTTCCGTGGAAACTTTGTCTCCCCTCTGGAATTTTTGACATCTTACTGGGATCACCTTCCGCAGGCCCTGACCCGTGGCCTAGGTGAGAGGCAACGGCTTATCCATGCCATATTGTAACAATCGGTGACCCAGATCCCACCTTGGTGTTTGGGGAATTTGTGGGAGTGATCAAGGGGTCGGAGGATGCAGTCGGGACAGAAAACAGATGTCTCGATCGGGAATCTTACAAGTCGGTCAGCGTTCGAAGTCAAGGAACCTTTTACCATAGACGGGATGACGTTTACGACCTGTTCATGGCTTATACAAAGCTGAAACGAAACCGACAAGACTATGACGCAGCAGATCGGTGATATTTCATCCCCCTCCATTGATCCTCGTTTTATTGAATCCATTCCCAGAACTCACTACATTTTGAAAGCACTCCGTGAGGTCGGTCCATCTGGTCGGAAGGTTCAATTTCTGTACGGTTACTCCGGAATTTGTCTTTTCTTTGCAGAACTAACGTCGCCCCAGGTATGTTGATGAGGTCCAGGACAATCTCCTGATCAACACGCTTGGTATGCGTCAAATCTCTGCTTAAGCCTCCACCTAGCTGATGATTCCAGTTCTCCGGACGATCTGCGCTAATCAACACGGGCTGTTCTGGGCTGGCGAAACCGCCAAAGTAAGGGCAACAGTCACGCGCAGAGACCCGCTGACGCCTCTCTGCTAGGCGATCTCAGTCGGTAGTTCGTTCAAATTTAGTGATCTGAAAGGGTATCAACACCGCATCGAGGTGGAGCTTTCGGTGATGCTGAGCTGTGCTGGGGCTGAAGCGCTGTCGGTTTATCTAGGAAGAGCTCTCACATGAACTGGGCCTCACCCCCGTCAAACCAAAGACCTTCGAACTTGTTCCGAGCTACAATTCCCATGGCGGCATTATTAATTGTGCACGTTCTATTATCGAACTCATAATGCACTATTGGCCATACTCAATTGATGCCTTACGACCTGAAGGAGCGATGATTGATGGGGTCCGGCCGACCTTCTTCACCGGCGAGGAAAGTGTTCATTTGCTTTTATGACCGAGCTGTCTGGGACTCAATGCTGCAAACAGGCTGATTTAGAGAAGTCATTCTTTGGGAACGGCCAACTTGAATGGGGGGCGGATCAATGTATAACACTTTTCTTGACATTTCATCCTGTACTGACCCTTTCCGTCGAGGTATAATTGTGCGCAATGATGCTGCAAAGGACAGGTTGCGACAAAAGTCTCGGAATAGTATTATCATGTCAGCCCCTGTGTTCCTGCATCGATTGTTTACCTGACCTACGCACACAGGACCCTATACGAGAGCAAGGGACTAGAATTCAACGATGTCAGTTTTACTCTTCTTCAAATTCACCTATTACCGATAAAACCAAGGTCCTGCTGTACAACTTCTTCGAAGATTCCACGGCAACCCCGAACCAATGGCGCCTGGTGCTTAATGGGATTTCTAACAGGGACAACCTCTCAGGCGTTCCGACCTTTGATGAAGTGCGTCACGCGATCGTTTGTGCAGAGGTAGGTTCTTTGCTGCTTGAGGCTTCCCTTTCATCCCCACTCACGTTATCCGGGTTGGTAGTTGAAATTACTGTACGTTGCAGTTACTCGGGCTCGGAACAATCTGTGGATCGTGGACAATTCCAAGTCAGCTGAGCCAATGAAGGTGCCTGATAATCTTGTAATCCCGAAGGAAATTCTCACTCCCCGTACAGACATACTGGGACAGCAAGGACCAGATCGAGATCCAGTCGCCTACTACAGAGATATCGTGTTTGAGGGTTACATCCACTGCTGATGAATGGTCAAAGACCGGGAAAACGTCAGGACCGGGGTTCAGCACTGTGACATACTGATAACCTTTTTCACAGGATGTTCCTCAATAGGCGCTATGCACAAGCTTCAGTTGCATTTCTGAGGGCTGGACGGAACCGGGAAGCCGCGATATCTGACGCGTACCTCCTACGAGAAAAGGCTCGATCAATATCCACTACCGCCAGCGCAACCAGGATCCAGGCCTTTATCATGGCGGCCAAGGCTTTCAGCAAGTGTGCAGAGGATTCCCCGTCTGAGCAGGCCAACGAACGTCAGACCTACTATAGGGCTGCTGGGGAGTGTTACTCAGAAGCTCGCGATTTAAAAAGTGCTGGAGATAGCTATCGGATGGTCGAATGGCATCCCGCAGCTGCTTGAGGGCCACCTTTGTAAGTTTCCTGATGTCAGGGGGGTAGAGCGAAAGGGAAGGCGGAGAAACCAAAGCTTGTGATTGACCCCGAAGGTCTCCTGTACACGTAGCCGGTTCTGTTTTGACCACGAATGTGAACCACATCATCAGTGTATCAACTACGGATGCACCCCCACAGGACAGAGGTGATCCAAAAAAAGTACAAACCCCGAGGCTTACGGCCCAAGGAATTCCCAGACCAGGCGTCATGCTTAGTTCACCGTCGGGATGCCTTCGCTGAGGTGTACCAGGATTTTTATTGTCAACCCCGTGGGGTGTTTGAACGATAGAGACAAGCATACATAAATCAAGGTCAATTGTACATTTTCAAGCAGAATTGACTCTGAGAGTTGAACGCAATGACCCGGCAATCACGTGGTATGGATCCCACATAAGCCAGAGTGGAACGAAGACCCAAATAGTGTTCATGAACCGGAGAACAAAGGTATTTCAACGGATGGAACAAAATGGGACGATATACGTACGACATACGACGAGGCACACCCAAAAATTCAAGACGTTACAGGCACCAAGGTTGGGGTTTCTGGTAAGCCATTAGGGACAAAACGTCATCCACCTATCCAAGCGTCCGTTAGGTGTGTTTTGGGGCATAAGGATTTGGAGGGGAAACTTACCGTCCGTAAAGTTCATCGGTGGATAGAACGCCGATCCGGTAGTGCTTTGTGGCAGGACCGTTCCTGATGAGTTGGCTGACGATGCAACAACACGGTCCGGCGCCGAGGACTGTGGGGATCTCGGGGGAGACGACGGTTGGATCGGCCCCAACGGAAACTGGTCTTTGTCTATTCTCTCCCTGTTGGTGAACGGCTGGTGGTGAGTCTCCCGTTCATTCCCAAGCAAGTGAAAGGTGAGAGAACGCACGCATCTCCGCTAGGGGGCCCCCGCTCCCATTCCCCGTCCTGCCGAACGTGGAGAGGTACAACCACGACACTTCATACGACATAAAGTGAATCATCGCGTCGAACGCCTAAGAAAAGACCTCATCAACGGTCCTATCATCCGTACCATCGTGTAGACGTTGGCTTTTTCCATGTTTCAGAACGTAATCTTGTCTGTCCTGGCCCAGGTGGTTTTGAGAGACAGCTTCGCGAGGTCGGCACACGCGAGGAGCACCGAATACGCCTGCAATGTAAAATGCTGGAGTCGCGGCAATATTGGGGCTGCGGTCGTATCGGTCATGACAGGTTTGTCGACATGGCCTTTGAGGACGACGGATGTAACTCGTGTTGGTCGGTTCAAGTTGTGGTGATCCGATGCGATCATTTGGATTCGGAAATTGCCGTGGGTTCCCATCGATATGCTCTCATTCGGGGACCGTGTGCAAGCCGAGTTCCTAATGAAACCGAGGCGGGCACATGTCGCGTGGTTGGGGAGCATAAGATTAGGCCGAGGATGGTTGGCGTGTCCGTAACATGTGTTGTCGGTGTGGTGAAGGTGTGGGGGATGGGTAGGTCTCCGCCGTTTGCTTGGAGGACTTAGGAAATGTGACATCCTTTTCGTTCCATTCCACTAAGTCCGAATTCCCAGGTATCGATAACTTCCAAATGGCGCGACAGACGTTCGAGGGATAATCAAACGCCCATAACTGTGTCACAGCGACGCGATCGTCTTGCTGATCCCAGTTACTCGGGCTCGGAACAAACTTTGGATCGTGGACAATTCCAAGTCAGCTGAGCCAATGAAGGTGCCTGATAATCTTGTGATCCCGAAGAAAATCCTCACTCCCCGTACAGGCATACTGGAGCAGCAAGGACCAGATCGAGATCCGGTCATCTACTGCCGAGATATCACGTTCGGGGGCTGCATCCACTACCGACGGATGGTTAAAGACCGGGAAAACGTCAGGACCAAGATTCAGCGTTGTGATATACTGATGACCCTTTCCACAGGATGTTCCTCAATAAACGTTATGCAGAGGCTTCAGTCGCGTTTCTGAAAGCTGGGCGGAACCGGGAAGCCGCGATATCTGATGCATACCTCCTGCGAGAAAAGGCTTTGTCGATATCCACTACCGCTGGCGCAGCAAGGATCCAGGCCTTTATTATTGCAGCCAATGCTTTCAGCAAGTGTGCAGAAGATTTCCCATCCAAGCAGGTCAACGAACGTCGGACCTACTACAGGATTGCTGGGGAGTGTTACTCAGAGACTCACAATCTAAAAAATGCAGGAGATAGTTATCGGATGGCTGAACAGTACCCTGCAGCTGTTCACGCCTATCGAAAAGGAGGATATATCGACGAGATGGTCGGGGTGATCACCAAACATAGGAACGCTCTCGACAGTGACCTCCTCCATCGTTCGACGACGGTTTCTCGGGCGTACTATTTCAAGGTATGCCCCAACACCGGCCTGTTCGCAGATCTCTCTCACTCTCTTTACGTAGCGTTTAAACATCAAGTGAGTACTTGAGAGACCGGTTAATTGGAAGCGGAGGTTTCTTAGACTTGAACAGGGCGGCTCTACAACTGTTTCCCTCCGTAGAAGACGCGCTAGAGTTCTTGGAGGATTATTATATGGACGACGCACGTGCTGAACTGTTAACACAACTGGGCAGAATTTCCGATGCTGCACAAATTCACGCAAAGAACCGCGATATGCTGAAGGCGGCTGAGACGCTGGACACACCTGCTACTCTCAGTCTTGATCAGTTGCAACTAACGGCCAAGTGCATCTTAACCGGGCTTCAGCAAAGTTTGACCCTTGGGGTGCCTCCGGAGTCTAGTTCTATCGCTTCAAAGTTGCTGGTACTGGCAGATCGGTTGGACGAAAGCGCCATGAAAGGACGAGATGTCCACGAGGTGAGCCCTCCCATTCGTTCAATCGGCCGGCGGGTCTAATACTATACCACCTCCAGCTTGCGATGTTCCAAGCAATCGGACGTATCGACCGCGCATGTCTCCGCACGCTCGCCAAGACTTTCATTGATATGGAGAACCATCCCGCTGCTTTGTTATGCCTGGACAACGTCTTCTCATCTCACCCCAAGCTGCAAGATCTCCCACTTTCCGAGGTCCAGGAATCACTTTCCGCGTACCTTGACTACATTCACCTGCTGGACAAGTCCTGGCGTGATAAGTCGTTGGATCAAGGCTCGAACCACCAGAGGTTATTCGGGTTTCAAGCACTGAGAGGGGACCGCTACCTTGTGCCAAGACACACCCCTTTACACGATCAACTCACCAGTCGATATGCGTCGAGTACAAAGGACACGGACGGGTATGAATGCGACTATGACGAGCTCCGTCATAGTATTACCCAATTCATCTCCCGTCGGATCCAAGATCGTACGGAAGCTCAGAACGGCGCCTGCCGCGACATTCATGGATTCTCCCCTTGTTTATCATTGCTCGTTGAAAAGGAATGCAACCCCCCAGACGGGGAGGGGCCATGCACTTTCCAACACATCCAGCCAGAACAGCTTACAGTCGATTGGTATCACGCTCGACTCCGCCTGGTGCTCCTACAGTTCCAAATCCTAGACTCGGCTCGCTATGGCGATTTGGATGTGAAAAAGTATGTCCTGGTTCACTCTGTGAGAAATGCGTGTGGATACTCATTCAACATGAAGTTACTGGCTGGGGATATTGTACTCGGCGCTTCATCCGCCTTTCCAGAGGCTCGGATCGCTCGCGAATCTCGACATAACTAGTATACCCGAGGGAGCTGATAGTTTCGCGATTGTACGACAATGGGTCGAGGACGTCTGTCACGACCTCGGACATAACACCCCAGGATCCGCTGATCGCTCCGGACACTGGTTCATGGTTGCATGCACGCTGGCCTTCGACCTCGATAGAAGAAATGCCGAGAATTATGCCCTTCATACGCCGATGTACAAGTCGAAATTGTGGCCGCAATCCCCGCATCGTCAAGAGGACCACTCCATCGTACAGGATCTCGTCGCGTTTTTGACCGCCAAAGACCATCGTTCGTTGACCTTCGGTTCATCGTATCTATGGTGTGTACTACAGGATACGTGGATCTGCGCGCACCCCCTCTGATTTGTCCTCTCAGCGAAGTTCTCCGTAGCCGGCTGCGCGTTGACCCGATCGTGTTGTGCGATCTTGCAGAGAGGCTCTCCGGACTGTTCATCATGGCCCGCGGAGTCAACTCGGAGGGTGTATTGCACAATGTTACCTTGCCTCGAAGCTGGTTCATCGATCTCATCCTCCCGGGCACCGACTTGAGAAAGGATACGTCAACCTTTTTCACCTTCGCGGAAACCATGATCGATCTCATGCAGCAAATTGATGCGCAAGTTCAACGGCCTCTTACATCCCCCTTCGACACAAGGGAACAATTCGTCACAGATGGCAGTCCGATCACTGACTTCACGGGGACTCTTTGCATCGCTCGAATGTAAGCCGACCCAAACCCGAGCATCGAAATATGGTGCTAAAAGTTCGCATCTCAGCTGTTTCTGCCTCTGCCTCAGTCAGTCGCGTCACCTCACTCTATTGGAGTGCAAGCTTAACTTTTCACAGTGGGATACAACACAAACGATGAAGACCTCAAAAAGATGATCTTGACTGGTATCCAATCGTTGCGTAAAGGAGACGGACAGTCTACATCGTGCATTTATCAGCGGTAGGCATTGTTGATCGATGAAAGTATCGTTACTGAGATTCAGCAGTTACGCCGATGCCAAGGACTGGGGTGATCTTGTGCATACATTCACTGAGTGGCTGGAGAACTCTTCCCTCGACGAGATCATCCTCTTGCTGCACACCACTAAACACGTCCGCACGGTGTCTTATGATCGATTGGATGGGGTACCTAAGTTACTCCTCTCGGCTCCCAGTGCTCTGGGAGCTGGGACTGCCCCCGCCTACCGCCAGCAGCCACACATTGGGGCAGTAACGGGAGTACAACCTGATAGCGATTACGACAGACAATGGCAGCATGGTCACACCGACATACCAGAGGACAGCATTTTCGATGGAAAGGAAGCAGATGTAGAGATATATGGCATGGATAACGTGGACAACGAAGAGATCGATAAGACCCGATCCGATGCTGCCAAAGTGATACAGGATGCCTACCGTCACCATTCAGAACGGAAACAGGGTCCTGCGGCCAGGAAGATACAATGTGCCTATCGTCGCTACTCGAAGCGGAAGAGGGTCATTCGTACGGGGATCGACGCGACTCGAGCGCAATATTGGAACATTCTACGCAAGAGGTCAATGGAGATGAAATGGGCCAAGGGCTCACGATATTATATCCTCTTCCGAGTCCCACTGGCATACATCCTCGTATGCTTGGAGACGATTAAAGCGTTCGTTGAGTCCGAGCAGAAGGTTGCCAAGAAACGGATGATGACTGAAGACCACAAGGGTCTCGAGGAGTCGATGGAGGCTCTCAACCGATACATGTATGACAAAGCCAATTCCACATTATGTCAAGGGTCTAATAAGTCTCCCAGCGATCTCCGCAAGAGAACAATCGCGCTTCAGAAGCAACTCTCTCCGCCCTCTACATTCCACGAGAAAAAGTCTGTGAGCGACCTCCAAGACGCGGTTCAAGAGGTTAAGGATGTTGTGGAGAGCTTAGGCGATACCCCAAGATCGGTCGAGATGAGGAATCAGATCAAGGAGGATTGGGATCGGGGATGGAAGTGGATTTTTGAGAAGCAGGGGAGTAAAGCGAAAGGAAAGAGGGCTGAGAAACCAAAGCTTGTGTTACGTCCTTGAGGTATCCTACACCTGTAGTCGGATCTGCTGTGTCTGTAGATGTGAACCGTGCACTTTTTGCAGGACGAAGGCGACCCAAAGGAAATACAAGACCCGTGGCTTACGGTCCAAGGGATTTCCCGACCGATGACATGCTTAGTTCACCGCCGGGATGCGTTTGCTGAGGTATATCAGGATTTTTATTGTCACCACTGCAGGGTGTTTGAACGATGGAGACAAGCATACATAGATCAAGGTCGATGGTACATTTTCAAGCCGATTTGATTTTGAGAGTCGAACGTAATGACCCGGCAATTGCGTGGTATGAATCCCACATGAGCCAGAGTGGAACGAGGACCCAAATAGTGTTCATGAACTGGAAGGCGAAAGCATTTCAGCGGATGGAACAAGAGGGGAGCAACAGGCGGGAGACGCACGACAAGGTATACCCAGAAATCCAAGACGTTAGAGGTATCAAGGTTAGGGCTTCCGGTAATCCATTCAGGACAGAAAGTCATCCACCTGTCCAAGCGTCCATTACGTATGTATCGAGGCATAAGGATTCAGAGAGAACGTACCCTCCGTAAAGTTCAGCGGTGGATAGGACGATGATCCAGTAGTGCCTTGCAGGATCGTTCCTGATGAGTTGGCTGATAATGTAACAGCATATCGGTCCAGCGCCGAGGACTGTGAGGATTTCGAGAGAGACGACGGTTGGGTCAGCCGTGCCCCAACGGGAATCGGCCCTGGCATATTCTCTCCCTGTTGTTGAACGATTGGTGGTGAGTTTCCTGTTCATTTCCATGCAGGTGGAGAGTGGGAAAACGTACACATCTCCGCTAGAGGACCCACGCTCCCATTCACTGTCCTGCCGAACGTGGAGAGGTACAACCACGACGCCTCATACGTGAAGTGAATCATCGCGTCGAACGCCTAAAGAAAGTCCTCGTCAGTGGTTCTATCCTCCGTAACATCGTATAGACGTTAGCTCCGTCCAGGTTTCAGTTACTCACCAGCCATACAAACGTGATCCTCTCTGTCCTGGAGGCGGTTTTGGGGAGCAATTTCGCAAGGCCGATATACGCGAAAGCTAGAGCACCGAAAACGCCTGCGATGGAAAATGCCGAAGTCGTGGTGAATATTGGGGTTGCGGTCGCGTCAGTCATGGGAGATTCGTCGACGTGGTCTTTGAGGATGGTGGATATGCGGTAAGTAGTTACTGTAAGTGGTCCGACGCGATCATTTGGAAATCGCCGTGGCCGTGGGTTCCCGCCTGATCCTTCCGCGTTCTCACCAAACCAAACAGGTATGCCCTTACCAGGCAGTCGCGTGTAAGCTTAGGTTCGTTCACCCGTATCCTCGCTTGGAAACCTAACCTCAAATACACCCTTGGTTTGTGTAGGATATGGACGTGATGTCGGATTCCGAGTCGTCTCTCAACCCCCCAGCTTCCGTTGCCGCCAAGCTCGAGATCCCGGAGGGCACATTCGTCCTCACCTACGACAAGTTGGACTCGGAGTCTATCATACGGTCGGTGCGGGATGATACGGCTGGTGCGATCGCGGTGTTCATCGGAACAACTCGAAATTCCTTCCAGGGTGCGTTCGACAAGTCTTTCGTTTCCCTTGCGCCTTCACGAGGATTATTTCTGATCCCAGGTCAGATCGTGACGCGTTTAGAATACCAAGCATACAGCAAAATGGCAATCAAGACGATGACAGACATCTTTCTATCCACTCACGCAAACGCGACTCGGTCTGAGCACGCTGTACCATCCGGGCCTCCAGTTTCCCCGCTGCTGCATTGTGTGGTACACCACCGATTGGGAGTGGTGCCGGTGGGGGAAGCGTCGATCGTCATAGCGGTATCTTCGCCTCACCGGAAGGAAGCTTTCGTCGCTTGCGAGTACATTTTGGAACAGGTCAAGCTTAGCGTTCCGATCTGGAAGAAGGAGGTGTATGAGAGTGGTGAGCCGCGGTGGAAGGCGAACAACCCGCCTCCGACCTAAGCACGATACCCCCGGTTAGTCACCTCTCGAGGCTGAGTGGTGATACGTAGTCGGGTACAATACTCACGACGTCATACAGTGATAACTACAGTCGCTGACCTCCCCGTGACTGGTCCGCGCTCCCTGCCTTTCATGTCTGGTTGTCGAAAGCATTAATGATTGTGATCAATGAGCCGAAGAACAGTGGCCCTCGTAAGGAGAAGGCCTCGATAAGACCTCTTTCCGCAGTATTGTTTCGCTGTGTCATCGCAACCCTCTCGCTAGGCCTGGGTCTGGGAAGCAATACATCGACATGAATAGGGAGATAAACTACATCATCTCGATTTCCCCGTCTGGAGTTGGAAACATAGTATAATATTGAAATTAGGGCCACAGCAAAATATGGGACATGCATCTTCTACGATAATACTTTCAGGCGTGTAGCCCAAGGGGGCTTGAATTGCACAAGAAAGTCCAGTCGCATGACTATTATCTTACAATGGCAGGAGGGAAGATAGATTTTTACCGGACACTCGAACCACCAAACCCAGTGCTGGTTCTCATTGAACCGAGGTTTGAGGAACCTTCACCTCGGTTATCATCGTACCTCGAGGTCGATCCCCGTTGAGAACTTTGGGACTGGCCAAACCACCCTGATGATCTCGCCATCCCAGGCCTTTCCCAATCCCAAGTCGTCGGCTGAGGTTGTGGGCGGGGTTGTGTAGCTCTGTTATAGAGATACGAACCTAAACCGCCGGCAGCCATACCTGTCCAAAAGCCCGGACCTCCGCCCTGTCCTTGGGACCCGTACGACGAAGGTCCATCCTTCCGGTAAGGAGGGGGAGGCGATGGAGAACGACGACGGTAATCTGGACCGTTAAACCAGTTAGATCCACCTCCCGATCCTGGACCCCACGGACGAGGACCAGTACCACGGTTCCCCGTCAAAGGAGACCTGGAGCTACCCCATTCGCGGGACAGGAGGACGTGCCGAATGAAGGTGTAGACGATGTAGACGAGCAAAGAGATCCAAAGGATTGAGAAGATGGTCGAAAGGAACTTGTCGGCTGTGATCCTGTCAGCTAACCACTATAGATTAGCGATCTTGGACACCCACGATTCAAGAGCGGGACCCAGGAAGATGGACCCTCGGTATAATCGTCCCGGAGGGCCTTTGGAACCTCGACCAGACGGTATTCCAAGCCGCAAGACCCTGGTTTTATCACAGATGACATAAGCACGGAAACATTGGGTAAGTGTCCGCCACTCGCCTTGCAACACGTATGGATCCCCAGACTTCGCCCAACCCTCGCACGACACCCTAACCTGTCCAAGTCTTAAAGATGAAGGCAAATCGGTTTCGCACTACCAGAAGAAACGGGAGTTCAGCAAAATCGCTCTTTGACCGTCAAAGAAATCCGGCAGGATCGCCAAACGTACTTTCCAGTCAACATTATTCCCTGAACCCCCAACGTTCGTGCACCTGATAGCTTCGGGTTGGTAAAGCTTGCACGCTTTACCGAGGCAACTAAGTTGCGGTATGGCGTCCGCGCGGCGGGCGGCAGTCAGTGCGCCTTTGTAGAACGTGAGGGCGGGGATGTTTTGAAGCTGAACACGAGACATCTCGCTTCAACCAAGGCGGTAGTACCGGTCGTCGAGGAATAACAGGGGGGTGGTTGCAAGACGTGGAGGTGAAAGGTTCCGTTAGAGTTGCTCTGGGGCTAGCCGATAGCCGAGTGGCGATCCTCGCTATAGTTGGGACACGTTCGATCAACGTGGAAGTTGCTGCGGACCCAGGTACGGGACGAAATCATCCTTTCCGTGCTTTCAGTTTCTTATCTCGAGAAAGGCAAGTGCCTACGACTTCACTGAGAACTCTCGAAACACCCTACTTCTGAATTTCAGATGAAAATAAAAATTGGACACGTCCGGGATTGAACCGGACCCCTCTCGCAAGTTCTCCAGGGAGATGCTAAGCGAGCGTGATAACCAACTACACCACGTGCCCTCGTTGCCAATACTCCTTCCCTTTCGAGCTCTCCGCACAACCAACACCTCCGCCTGCCCAGACCACCACCGGCAACTCACTCCTCCCCCCAGGTACGAAGGATCATCGATCATCCACGAAGACTACTCCCTCGACTCTCACTTGATTCTGCTCCCGAACTACCCGGCTACGAAACGCGATCCTGTGGCCCGGTGGTACCCCGGAAGCGCAATGTACCCTTGCCAACCACTTCCACATGGATCTCACCTATACACTCCTATCGGCGCGGTCAGATCCCATACACCCGTCTACCCTCGACTGAATGCTGGGCACCAGGGGATTCCGCGGCCTTTTGTCCGGGACGGTATTGAAATATATACTTCACACTTATCCGAACCCTGGAACTCCTGCCTTGGTCACCTGAGCCGGGTGGACCGTAAGGGCTGTAACGAGGGGTTCTTCATTTCGCGCCTGCCCCCTCCGATGATCCCGAAACGGTGTCGCGGTCCAACGTTTTGAATCCGGAGTATCCAATGTACAAGACGCGATATTATATCTTGGTATTGTGTATTTAGCCCTTCCAGGATAACTTAAGGGCACACACGGTTAATACAGATATGTCCGTACAGATGCAAAACGTTCATCCAACCGTGACACCTTGGTCCGCTCACCCACCATCCCAAGTCGCGAGTCTGCCGGCACTCCCGTATGCGCATAATGGCCGCTCATATCCACAGGGCTCCACAGGCTGTCTGTGGCGTTTACGCGTGCATGGAAGTAATGGATACATAAACTCAGCCGGACGTGACTCGACATTCGAATTCTCTTCCCCTCGTCAGAATCAAGGCGGGAGATGGGGTTAATTTCCCTCAGGTTTGTGACCCATCAGCCCTCTTGCGTCGATCTAAACCCGAAACCCGTCTCAGCCCCTTGAACGTATTGATGACCCCAACCCGCGTGGTTCGCGAGGGGTAACCTCAGTTTATTCAGAGCCGGGATCATGTATGTCATCCTGCCCTCCCCTCTACCCTGAATCAACGGACTTGGAGGGGAAGGAGAACACGGACGTTGGATCTCAGTCTCCATATGAACGCCGCAGATCCGTCCCCTTACACTCTAGAGCTTACTCAATCTGTATACCTCTCCCTCCCCCAACTAAACCCTTGATCAAACTTTACGGCGATCCAACTCTGGCCTTCCGATCACTATCAAGCTCGACTCGCATCACGCATTAACCAAAATCCACGACCTAAAACCAAAAACTCCTCATTCTCCATCTTCCCAACAACACAGCAACAATACATTCTTCAAACACCTACTCATGCAAAGAAAAACCGGGGTCGCCTTGATCGTCCACCGACCTGGCCGCTGATCAATATCCCTTCTAGTCCTTCCGTCACGCTTAAGATAAGATGGCCAGGTGATCTCGCCCGAGGGAGTATGAGCAAGATATACTTTTCTGGTATAGCCTTCCCGAACACGACCCCCCGTCGAAGCGCATTGCCGTTGCCAAGTACTTCTCCCAGATTCCTCCGTCCAACGCGGCCATGGTGGTTCCCCGCTCAAAGTGGCACAGAAGCACGGCGAGACCACGTAGACGATGTCCCACGAGGAGTGTAGAAAGAAGGGTCCCCTCGAGTTACAATCTATCCGTGAGATCGATCTTCCACTATCAGGCTTGGGTGCTCATGGGGAGGCTCCGGTAATAAACTTAGTTACCGAGCGGTCATCCACTCCGCCCAGCGCGTCCCCCTGAACTGCCACACTGCACTCCAAGGGGTACCACACGCATAATTGAACGAGCTTTTCGCTGATGCATGGCGTTGCTCTTGTTCTCCCGCCAAAGGGAAAAAGAACCAGGAGGCTCACACGCGGCGCTCCGTCCTCGACTTAATTTATCGGAAATCGTCCTCATTAGTTCATAGATGTACGAGGTAACAACAGCGCTAGAACAAGGAAAGGTTACAGTCAGTATCCGAGGGCGAGACTGGTGAGACAGTAAACTGAAAGAGAAGAAAAGAAAGGGGGAATGTTCTACATGATCCGTTCGTAGGGAGAGCAAGGCTTCGTAATACGGAGAGATTAAACGAGGGAGAGTGTGAGGGGGGTATTACACGGTTCAATGTCCAGCGTCTCCGCGTAATCAAAGGACCTCGCAGGTCGGAAGAGGGAAGCGCAATTGACAGCGTTGAGAACGTTCGAGTGTTCAAAGAGGACAAGGTTCAACGCACAAGAAACGTAGTGAAGAGTAGGGTCGGATGGTGTGGAATGGAGGGGGGGAGTAACTGCAGAGTGCGGGCAGCGTCTGGTTGTCGTCTTGTTGGGTGAGCGGGATGGGTGGCGGGTGGTGTGGACCGAGGTCTCAACCAAAATGGGGGAGAAGGGGATGATGAAAGGCCACGCATGGCGACCTCAAGCGATGAATAGAGGGCGGGAAATAAGAAGAGG